>ENA-UOJE01000451-UOJE01000451.1-human-gut-metagenome-genome-assembly--contig:-C23-NODE-451-length-46788-cov-30.457642_pt1 | contig 46788 bp, 58 predicted proteins | sample MGYA00242341_ERZ723888 | MGnify/ENA metagenome assembly ERZ723888 | reverse complement strand
CCGATATGATGAATAACAATCTGAATATCAGTTATTATACTTTGATTTGCTTTTTGTAGATAGCCGTTGTGATTTTAGGGGCAAAAGGTGGCGCCAAAAGTGTCCGCCAGGCGAAAAGCTCGGGGAACGGCCGCCGGATGCACCTAAAACGCTACGCGGACAAGCTCGCGCCCGCGTTTTCGACGGCGCATCCGCCGCCCGTTCTTCTTCCCGTTTTTTCGCAATGCGGAGTCTGTTGTGCGCTGCGCGCAACTGAGATTATTTGTTTGCGTCCGTACATGGCAGATCTACGGCCTGCGGGAATGCACTGCGAAAATAGCGGATGAAGTGACGGCATCGGCGCGAGCGCCCGGAGCGGGAGTGCAAAACAGCGGAGTCTTTTGTGCCCGCTCAGCGAGCGCGGGTGTCGTCACCCGCTACTTTTCGCCGTGCTTGATCTTTCGGTGCTTTTGGCTTGATCCAAAAGCACAAGGAAAAGAATTTTAAGAGAAGATAAACTTTCCGATCCGTTTCCTCCTCCGCTGCAATGCGGCGTTTGTTGTGCGCTCCGCGCAGCAATAGATTATTTGCTTCCCAAACTTTTTCGTATTTTCGGTTGCCTCTTAGATACTCCCGCTCGGCAAAACGCAAACGGGTTTGCTTTTGCCCTCGCTTATTCGTATCTTCGTGCCTCGAATAATTCGTCTGGAATGGAAGATCGTCTTGAAAAATATTTGCGCTTTATCCGCGAGGTCGAACGGCTCAAATCGGTCGAGCGGACTGCCTGGACGACGAGCGGGCGGCGCGAAAGCACGGCCGAACACTCGTGGCGGCTCGCGTTGCTTGCGATGGTGCTGTGCGGCGAATATCCGCGGCTGGACCGGCTGCGGGTGCTGCAACTCGCGCTGGTACACGATTTGGGCGAAACCTACGACGGGGACATTCCGGCCGTAGCGCAGGGCGATTCCGCTGCGAAGGAGCGCGTGGAACGCGCGGCCGTGGAGCGGTTGGCCGGTTGCCTGCCCGAAGGGGCGGGACGGGAGCTGCGCGGAGTGTGGGAGGAGTACGAGGCGTGCCGGACGCCCGAAGCGAAGTTGGTGAAGGCGCTGGACAAGGCCGAAACCATTCTGCAACACAATCAAGGGCAGAACCCTTCCGGTTTCGACTACGAATTCAATCTGGGGTACGGGGCGGAGTGGTTCCGTGCGGACGAGATGCTGCAACGTTTGCGCGGCCTGCTCGACGCCGACACCCTCCGGCATCTGGAAAAATGACGGTTTGCGGTCGTGAAATGCGGTGTGGCGCACGGAACACCGTGCGCCACACCGCCGTTTCATACGTCGAGCATCCGTTCGATTTCAGCCTTGGGATCGTCGGCGCCGAAGACGGCGTTGCCCGCTACCAGTACATCGGCGCCCGTATCGAAGAGCAGGCGGGCGTTGTGCGCCGAGATGCCGCCGTCGACCTCGATCAGCGTCGACAGTCCCGCTTCGTCGATCGTGCGTCGCAACTGTGCGATCTTACCCAGTGCGCCGTCCATGAACTTTTGTCCGCCGAAGCCCGGTTCGACGCTCATCACGAGCACCAAGTCGAGCGACGGCAGCAGGTCGCGCAGCACTTCGACCGAGGTGGCCGGCTTGATCGAGATGCCGGCCCGCGCCCCTGCGGCGTGGATTTCGTCGATGCAGCGGTGTGCGGCGTTGGTGGCTTCGTAGTGAAACGTCACGATGTCGGAGCCCGCTTCGGCGAAGCGCTTGACGTAGCGTTCGGGTTCGACGATCATCAGGTGTACGTCGAGCGGTTTGGTCGTCGCCTGCCGGATGAATTTCAGGACGGGAAATCCGAACGAGATGTTGGGAACGAAGACGCCGTCCATTACGTCGATATGTACCCATTGGGCGGCACTTTTGTCGATCATCCGCGTGTCGCGGTCGAGATGGCCGAAATCGGCCGAAAGCATGGAGGGGGCGATAATGCGTTGCATAGTCGAATTATTGGAACGAAGATCGTGCCGAGCCGTGTGCGCAAACGATTGCGGAATGCTGCCCGTCTTCGCCGGAGTTTTGTTTTTGCAAAGATACGAATAAGCGAGGGCAATGTCAAATTTATTTGGACATTGCCGAGCGGGAGTATCTTCGGCGAAGCCAAAGATACGAAAAGTCGAGCGCAGAAGCAAGCGCCGGCTTGATTACGCCGAGCGGGAATGTCTGTGCCGCCGGCCGAAATGGCGGCCTCCGTACGCGAAGGCCTCGGCCCGCGCGGCGCGGAAGCGCTGCTGTGTGCAGGCGTTTCCGTGTTTCTTCGTGACGGATGATGCGGATGGTTCCGATTTTTAATTTCTTCGGGGGCGAACGCTTGCCGGAACGCATCCGATTTCGTACATTTGCCTTCGTATGGAGACACTGTTGATTCTGATTGCCGCGGCGGCGGTCGGCGGTTGCATTGCGGCCGTCGTATCGTGGTCGCGGGCGAAAACGGCTGCGGCCGATGCCGCTACGGCGCGCGAGGTCGCCGAACGGCACGCCGCCGAAGCGGAAGAGCGGCTGGCCGCGTCCGAACGGGAGTCGCGTGCGGCGCGCGAGCGGGCCGAAGCCGAGATCCGCACGCTGATCGAAGCGCGCACCAAAGCCGAAGCGGCAGCCGAGGCGCTGGAACGCAAGATCAGGGAGGGCAAAGCCGAGCGGGAGCAGGCCGAGGAGTTGCTGCGCGTGCAGTTCCGCAACCTCGCCAACGATATTCTGAGCGAACAGACGCGCCATTTCAAGGAGACGAACCGCGAAGCGCTCGACCTGCTGCTGAAACCTTTCAAAGAGAATATCGCCGATTTCCGCACGCGCGTCGAGCAGATCTATTCGACCGAACGCGAGCAGCACGGCGAGTTGAAGGGTGAATTGAAGAACCTCATGGAGCTCAACCGCCGCATCACGGCCGAGACGACCAATCTGACCAACGCCCTCAAAGGGAATTCCAAGGTACAGGGCGACTGGGGCGAGATGATCCTGGCGACGATTCTCGACAATTCGAACCTTATCCGCGGCGTGCATTACGACTGTCAGGTGACGATCAAGGACGACGAGGGCAATAACCAGCGCCCCGATGTGGTGTTGTACCTGCCCGAAGGCAAACGCATCGTCATCGACTCGAAGGTCTCGCTCACGGCCTACGTGGAGTGGGTCGGTGCCGAGGAGGAGGCTGCGCGGACGCGTTATCTGGCGGCGCACGTCGCGTCGGTGCGGCAGCATGTGAACGAACTGAGCCGCAAGGAGTACCAGCGGTTGTTGGAGTCGCCCGACTTCGTCATCATGTTCATTCCCAACGAACCGGCCTTCCTGGCGGCCATGCAGCACGACAGCGCCATCTGGAGCGACGCCTACGAGCGTAAGGTCATCATTTCGTCGCCTACGAACCTCTTCGCGCTGCTGAAACTCGTCGACGACCTGTGGCGGCGCAACGAGCAGTCGCGCAATCAGGAGCAGATCATCAAATACGGCACGACGCTCTACGAGCAGTTCGTGGCCTTCGCCGCATCGCTCGAAGGGGTGGGGCAGGCGCTCGACCTGGCGCGCGCCAAATATGACGACGCTTACAAACGACTCCACACGGGCAACAACAACATCGTCCGTACGGGCGAACGGTTGCGTCGGTTGGGGCTTCCGACCGCGAAACGTCCTTCGCGGCGGTTGTTGGACGAGACGGACGGACTGGATGCCGAGGAGGAGCTGCCGGCGGCAGGCGACGGCGGACATGACCGGCAGTGATACGATGGGCGGCGGAATGTACGGTTCGGATAGAGACGGGGTGCGTGCGGCGTTCGCGGACGGTGCCGTTTCGTTCTGGGAGGCGCTCGACGCACTGGTCGGCGGGGCGGAGATCGTCGTCGACCGTCCGCGCGGTTCGCATCATCCCGATTTCCCGGAGTTCGTCTACGAACTGGATTACGGCTATCTGAAAGGGACGACTTCGGCCGACGGCGAGGGGATCGATGTCTGGATCGGCAGCGATCCCCGTCGGCAGGTGACCGGTGCGCTCTGTACGGTCGATCTGGTGAAGCACGACGCCGAACTGAAAATTCTCGTCGGCTGTACGGCCGGCGATTGTGCCGTGATCCGGCGTTTTTACCGCACGCCGCTCTCGGCGGTGCGGATTCTGCGGCGTAAAAAATCGTAGCGGGCTGCCCGCACTTTCGGACTGCGGAGTTTCAGCAGGTAAATCAGAAGATTTTTTGCAGCAGCAGTTCGTCGGCCCAGCCGTCGGGCGTGCGGCGCCATTCCCGCTTGCGGCCGCACTCGACGAATCCCGCACGGCGGAAGAGGGCGAGACTGGCGGCGTTGTCGGGCGCCACGCTGCACCACAGTTGATGCAGGCCGAGCACCTGCCGTGCATAGCGGCAGAGTACGTCCAGCGCATCCGATGCGAACCCGTGTCCACGGTCGCCGGCGCCGTGGATCAGGATGCCGATGCCGGCGCGTAGGTCGACGGGTTCGAACTCGAAGAGGTCGACCAGTCCTACGGCGCGGCCGTCGAGTGTCTCGACGACCAGCCGCAACTGCCGTGCGGCGTAGAGGTCGAAGCGCTGTTCGTCGAGGAAACGCCTGAGCGTGTGCCGCGAAAAGGGCGCGAGCGTTCCGCTGACGCCCCACACGGCTGGGTCGTTCTCCCACACGTAGAGCAGGTCGACGTCTTCGGCTTCGAGTGCGCGCAGGCGCGTGAGTTCTCCTTCGAGAGACATGGATCGATGAAAAAGCGGAGACCCGCAACGACAGAAATCGCCTTTTGCGAGTCTCCGCGGATGAATCTTATGTTCAGAGGCCGATGACTTGATTGCGGATCAGCATCGCCACGCCCCATGCATTGGCGTTCTCGTTGAGTTTCGAGAGGCGGAACTTCGTGTCCTTGTAGACGAGGTTGAGCGAATACTTGTTGGTCGAGGACTTCAACGGCAGCATGATGTAGTCGCCCGCCGCGGCCATGTTGCCGCCGACGATCACCGTCTCGGGGTTGAAGATGTTGATGAGGAAGGCGACGGCCTTGCCGATCTTTTCGCCCGCCTCCTCGATCAGCTCGATCGAGAGGTTGTCGTCGTTCTTCGCTGCGGCGATGATGTCGTCGATGTGAATCGGCTCCTTGCGGTCGTATTTTTCGCGCAGAATGGTGTTGACGCCCTTTTCGATGAGCGAGCAGATTTTCTCCTCGATGGCGATACCCGACACCTCGGTTTCCAGGCAGCCTTTCTTGCCGCAGGCGCAGATCTTCTCGTTGTCGAAGAAGGGGATGTGGCCGAATTCGCCCGCGAAGCCGCTCTTGCCGTAGTAGAGTTTGCCCTCCATGACGATGCCGATGGCGATACCGCGGCCCAGATGCAGGTAGAGCATGTCGTTCTCGTCCTTCGCCTTGCCGCAGCTGTACTCCGCATAGCAGCGTGCGCGGGTGTCGTTCTCGAAGAGGGTACGGATACCGACCCGCTCTTCGATGATTTCGCGCATCGACTCCTCGCTCGAAGTGAAATATTTGTAGCTGCGGCCCGTGGTCGGATTCACACGCCCCGTCATGCAGACGCCCAGACCGAGAATCTTGCCGCGATCCACCCCGCACGAGGATATGAACTCCTCGATGTTGGTGCAGATGCGGTCGAGGCATTGCGGCCGGTCGAGAAGTTCGAACGTGGGGTCCATTTGTTCCAGAATGATGTTGTTTTGCAGATCGGTGACCACATAGCCCATGAAATCGCGGCCGACGTTGACGCCGACGAAGTAGATCGCGGAGTTGGCCAGGCCGTAGATGTTGGGCCGCCGTCCGCCGGGGGTCTCCACCTTGCCGTTGTCGGTGACGATGTTCTCCTCGACGAGTTCCTGCACCAGTTTGGTGATGGTCGGCACGGAGATATGCAGCTGCTTGGTCAGCTCCGAAAGCGTGCATTCGCCGTTGACGGCCATGTGGGCGATAATGTTCCGTTTGATGATGCTGTTCTTGTGCGAAATGCCTTTGAGCGCGTCATCTTCGTGTTTGTTGAAAAATTCTGTTAACGATGTCATGGGAAGAAGATGTTCCGATAGTCTTTTGCTATTTTCTGCAAATATATAAACTTTATTTTTAAAAATGGAAGAATATTTGAAATTTTTTAAGAATCCGTGGCGTTTATTTTCGATGTAAAAAAAGAACCGTTTGATATACAAACGGTTCTTTTTGTAATATGGATGCGGCGCCGGAACTCAGAGCGTCGAGCGGGACTCGGCGGCGGCTTCGGCGTCGACCTTCTTGATAAGGCCTTGGAGCACGTTGCCGGGGCCGAGTTCGGTGAACTCCGTCGCGCCGTCGGCGAGCATATTCCGCACGATCTGGGTCCAGCGGACGGGAGCCGTGAGCTGGGCGATGAGGTTCTCGCGGATAACGGCCGGGTCGGTCCGGGGTTTGGCGTCCACGTTCTGATAGATCGGGCAGACGGGCGTATGGATCGGCGCTTCGGCGATCGCCTCGGCCAGTTCGGCGCGTGCGGGCTCCATCAGCGGCGAGTGGAACGCCCCGCCGACGGGCAGGCGCAGGGCGCGGCGTGCGCCTGCGGCTTTGAGTTTCTCGCAGGCGATGTCGACCGCTTCGACGGCGCCCGAAATCACGAGCTGCCCCGGGCAGTTGTAGTTGGCGGCCACGACCACGCCGTCGGTTTCGGCACAAGCCTGTTCGACCACTTCGTCGGCAAGGCCCAGAATGGCGGCCATCGTACCCGGCTGCGCCTCGCAGGCGGCCTGCATGGCCAGGGCGCGCTTCGATACCAGGCGCAGGCCGTCCTCGAACGAGAGGGCTCCGGCTACGACCAGGGCCGAGAATTCGCCCAGCGAGTGGCCGGCTACCATGTCGGGCCCGACGCCCAGCGCCTTGGCCAGAATGACCGAGTGGAGGAAGACGGCGGGCTGCGTCACCTTGGTCTGCTTCAATTCGTCGGGCGTGCCGGCGAACATGATGTCGGTGATGCGGAAGCCGAGGATTTCGTTGGCCTGCTCGAAAAGCGCTTTGGCCTCGGGAACGTTATCGTAGAGGTCTTTGCCCATGCCGACGGCCTGAGCTCCCTGACCCGGAAAAACATACGCGTGTTTCATCGTTTTGTCTGATTTTAGCGTTAACGGGCGCAAAGATAGAATTTTTTTCCTACTTTTGCAACGCGAAGGTTCCGCAGGGAAGTCCGCCTTTCCATAGGATCAAAAGGGAATGCAGTGAAAATCTGCAACAGTCCCGCTGCTGTGAGTCCATTTTTTCGGACGGCATGAAGCCACTGACCGCATGTCGGGAAGGCGCCGTCCGGCGACGAGTCAGAAGACCTGCCTTCGACCTCTTTCCCGAAAAGGGACGGATGCCGCCTGCGAGTGACAGACGATATTCGACCGCCGATACGTTATGAAGGGGTGTGACGCCCTTCGGTGTTCGCTGTCCGAAATCCTGTCGCGGGGCGCTTTCCGGCAGGGAGGGGAGTTGAGGACACTTTTAATCTAATTCATAAATTGAAGAGAGAAATGAAAATGATGAAACGAACGCTGCTCATGGCGGCAGCCGTGCTGGCGTTGGCCGCCTGCTCGGACGATGACGGCCCCGACGGCCCTCAGCTGGTGACCGAAACGGTGACTTTCGAAGATGCGACGCTGAATACCAGCGGAATCCTGACGGGCGAAAAGCTTGCGGAAGAGGTGACCGGCGATACCGGAACCTACAAGGAGTACTCCGGTACGTTCTATACGTCGGGGACGGCTTCGTTCCAGTGCTATTATTCCGATCAGTGGGGTTCTCCCTACACGGCCGGATTCACCGTGTCGAACAATACCAACATGGAGACGCCCGGATTCGGAAATCAGTACAGCGTCTACGCCAAGGGCGGAGCGAAGGATTCCAAGAAGTTCGCCGTGGGCTACTACGATTCGTACAATGCTTCGCAGGGAAAGGCGGGAGCCGTGCCGACGGTGACCTTCTCGAAGAAGGTCAACCCGCTGAACATCTGGATCAGCAACAGCACCTATGCTTTCCGCTGGTGGACTTTGGGTGAAGGCGATATGGCGGGAACGATCACACCTCCCGAGAAGGTCGACGCGATCCTCTCGATGAGGGGTTACGCCGACGGTACGCTCAAAAAGGAGGTCGCGTTCAAGCTCGTCGACGAGAGAAGGGGCTGGTCGTCGACGAGTGGACGAATGTCGACCTGACGCCGCTGGGCTGGGTGGACAAGATCGAGTTCCACTTCGTCTGCGAGAACGTAAATGCTCCGGTCTATTTCTGTATCGACGATCTGACGGTGGCCACGGAGTTGAATTATTGACGTGCGCGGTTCCCGGAATCGGAAGAGGCCTCTCCGCTGCGGCGGGGAGGCCTCTTCCATTATTTACTGCGGTATTGCTGAAAGCAACTATATAATATAATTTTACGCCTCGCCGGTCGCCGGTTTTTCGAGCCGTTGCACACGACTGCCTGTCGGTTCGCTCGTGGCCGTGCCGTGTTTGCAGTTTGCCCTTCCCCGCCTTGGCGGGACTCCGGGCAAGGCCCGTCTGGATGGCGGGGCTTTGGAAGAGAGGCGGTGTAGGGTGGTATGTATTTGTCTTGCTAAAATTCCATATGCCGATGGCTACGATCCGTGTTCGGTCGGATAACGAACGAGGTACTTCCGGAGAGAGCGATGCTGACGACGTTTCTGCCATGACAGTCTGGCAAGACGGCTGTTGTTCTCGCCTGCCGACCGCAGTTCGGAAAGGGTGGATCCGTAACCGTATCTGCGAACAGCGGTAAGCGAAAGCGAAGGGATTCCCGAACGGCGGTACATCCGGCATACTAAATAGCTGAAAATCGAATTTGACGAGAAGGCTTATCGAACCACGAAGTATCATGCACTCCTTGACGTGATCTATCGGCAACCGATGGATTGAGAAGAACAAAAAACGAAGACTTCTCAGAAAATTCTGAAAAGTCTTCTTTGGTACCCCCTCAGGGGCTAACGGCTTGTCTTTTTTTAAAATTAGAAATTCATTGATATTATGGCTATTATATTTGATTATCCGTGCTTTATACAGTTTTATTTGCGACAACTCAGGACAAATAAAGACATTTATATTTGGTTGAGTGGTGCAAAAAAGCTAAACTTGCACCACCGACACTTACTCGTACACTAATGGCTACAATATCTGCTTTTGTCCGTACATCTAAGAACAAAACTAAATGTAAAGTTCGATTCCGTATCCGTGACGGACGAGACATTCAGCTTTTTTACACATCAAATTTAGAAATAAATCCGATACATTGGGATGCCAAGCGGCAAGAAATTAAATCGAAGGTAGTATATGATACTATCGAACGGACGAAATTTAATACCAATGTAGCGAAGTGGAAGACAATTTTATTGGAGGTGTATACTTCGTTGTCCGATAAGGAGAATCTATCTTCTGAATCGTTCTGTGCTGAGGTGGATAAGTATTTGCATCCTGAAAAATTCCATTTGCAAAAGCAGGGTTTTTTTGAGTTATGTGATGAATTTCTTCTGAAACGCAAATTATCGCAAGTTCGTCAGGCCAATTTTAAGTCTTTGTTTCGGGTATTGAGGCGGTTTGAGATATGGAGACAGACAAAGGAAGAAGGCTATGTCTTAGACATAGATACTGTGTCATTAGACGATTTGTATGTCATCGATAATTATATGAGGAATGAACATATAATTGCGTCTACTCAACCTCAAATATATATGCAGGTTCCAGACTTTCGTAAACCGAATCCAAGAGGCCCCAATACGATTAGCGGTATGATGAAAAAACTGCGTACTATCTTTATTTGGGCCGTTGATAATAACAAGACAACGAATAACCCGTTTAAGAAATATACAATTGAAGATTGTGTTTATGGTACGCCTTTCTATATATCCATAGAGGAACGGAATAGGGTGTACCGTACTAATCTTACCCGACATCCAAAACTATCTATTCAGCGAGATATATTTGTATTCCAATGTTTGATAGGTTGCCGGATAGGTGATTTGTATACATTGACGAAGGATAATCTAATTCGTGGAGCTATTGAGTATATTCCGCGTAAGTCTAAGGATGGACGGCCTGTAACAGTGCGTGTTCCTCTTAATTCTGCGGCTTGTGAAATATTGGATCGCTATGCAGACTATGAAGGGCCGTCGCTTTTACCATTAATCAGTGAACAGAAATATAATAAAGCTATCAAGCGGATATTTCTCGCGGCAGGGTTGAAACGCAAGGTAACAATCCTAAACCCTCTGACAAGAGAGCCTGAGAAACATCCTCTTTGGCAGGTAGCTTCTTCACACATGGCCCGACGTACTTTTGTCGGAAACCTGTATAAACAAGTCAAAGACCCCAATCTTGTCGGTGCATTATCTGGCCACAAGGAAGGCAGCAAAGCATTTGCCCGTTATCGGGACATAGACGAGGAGATGAAGGTAGAATTAGTCAATTTATTGAGCTAAATTTCGCCTCAGTTCCCCAACAACCGTTTCGTGAATGGGTGCGCACCACTCACTGACTTCCAGTAAAGAAAGTAGATACTTCGTATATTCATTCATAGCTTTTGCATTTACAACAGATAAATTCATGAATATCCGACCATAGGAGCGTATTCACGTTTCCGGTCAGATAGGCAACCTCTTCACCTTGCATGGCCATTCCGGTTGTGGTGGCGATGTCGTCGCAGAGGTGGCGCAATTCGTGTTCGAAGGAGTTTAGAAACTGGGACTGCGACGATGCGAGGCCTACAACTACGACCGACTGTCGCATACGTTTATTCGAGTAGGTAAATCCCGAATCCATGTCCGCACGTTCCAGATTTCCGCGTACACGTTCCAAAATTGGCAGAGGACACTTTATCTCCTCCAAAGACGAGAGGATAGAGTGTGTATGATAGCCATGTACGGCAAAATAGAATCGCACCAGCCAATCATATTTCTCTATCCTCAAATCCCGAACTTTCATATCCCAGTTGAATATATCTTTTCTACCCGTACACGACTTCTTGTGAGACGCGGGCGCCGTCTGCTGTTACAACACATCCTTCCAGGGCACATTGGTTCCCGATCCGATCAGGTCTGCGAAGTATCGAGTGAAAGGCATTCCCGGATAGGAATCTTTGTCATCGATATAGTCCTTGATGAATCGTGCGAGATGTTGCTCGTCCATGATCGAAGAACCCCAATAATCCGATCGCGCCATGTTTGCCGCATATACGGCATCATAACCGTTATCGTGTTCAAGTAGGATTTCGTGGGTCTTCAGTAATTTGTCCACCTGCTCTTTGGAGAGCGGATTGATCTTCTTGCCATCACGGTCCTTCATGCGGTCAATGGCAAATTCCGCCATCTTTTGAGAAAAGGACCATCCGTTTTTTTGAAGATATGCTTCGATGTCCTCGGGCATTTTGTCCCGGACATCTAATCTTTCTCTATCCATATGTCTCGATATTGAAGGGAGGGGACAAAATCCCCTCCCTGGTTCGACTTGTTTACCTGCGAACGTAACGTCCCGTATAGGGACTCCGCCCTCGGCGCTCGCTATATTCGTCGCCGCCATACTCGCCGCCACGCTCTCCGTAGCCGTCTGGCATATAGCCGCCCATGTGGCGTTCTCCGTATCCGCCACGCATTTCGCGTCGTGCATCCTCGTAGCCACATTCGTATGCTTCGCGAAGTTTGCGCTCGATCATCTCATCGCCGCGCTCGCCGTATCCGTCACCACGGTATCGGCCTTCAATTTCCCACATTCTCATGATTTGCTTGTTTTTTGAGGAGTTTGCAATTTAAGAAGAGCTTCGAGCATCGATTTCATGGATACCAGATCGTCTTGTGAGCGACGAAGTTCTTGAACCTCTTTTCTTAGGCTCTGCATCTCCTCCTCCCGTTGCGCTTGACCCGCGTATGCGGGGCTAATCTCGCGCATGATCTGATCGAAAATATCCAGATTGGCCTTGTGTCGTTCGTAAGAGTCTACGACATTTTGGCTCTGCTGTCGTGCAGCGTTTACTGCGTCAATAAGCCGTTCACGAGTGGTCGTGACTGTAAGACCCTCCTTTGTTGCCATGTCGGAATTTACAGGGACGACCCATTTCTGGTCACCCACAGGGAAACTGACTGAAGGCTGCGCCGGCGGGAAATTTCCCGGAGTAGGGAAATATGGTTGCGGAGCCTCTTCAAGTGTTGCCATGTAATATTTCGGAGTTCCACGCATATCGAGCACGTATATTGGGGCTCCTTTCGTTAAATTCGCAAACATCTTCGGTTAATTGTTTTGTGAAGGCTGGGGGAGAGGACAAGCCCCTCCCATTGCCTTCGGTTAATTATTTTTCTTCGGACTCAGACGGCCCCTGTCATCAGTTGCAGGGTGTCGGTCTGCTTGTCGTAGAAGAGTTGATATACACCCGTTCCCGTGATGTCCGAGACGGTAACGTCCGCACCCGAGTAGGTCGTCAGGTTCTTGGTCTGGCCGTTGGTCTCGAAGAGTACGGGGAGTGTTCCCGTAGTGCCGGCGGGAATGGCCTGCGCAAGCTCTACCAGCACCAGTCCCCGATACCATGAATTAGCGAATGCATGGTTGGGGAAGGAGAACACGACGCCCGTAGTGCTGACGGTTACTCCCGTAGTTTGAAGAACGGGGATACCCCGACGGTTGACGTACTGAAATGGAAATACTGCCATAGCTTCCTCCTTTCCGTACTAACCCCAGAACCCTCCGTTTCCAAATCCGAAACCATACCCGAGACCATATTGTGCAGCGACGCAAGTGGGTACGCCGACGATGGGCGAATAGGGTACAGTGGCCGTCTCGGGCAGCTTGCACTTGATGCCGTTCACGTCGTTCTGCAAAGCGACGACAGCAGCACTTACGGGAGCGACGGCCTGACTTACTACACCCGCTACATATGCGTTTTGATGCTCGAGGTTGAGTTGCGTGGTGAGCGTGCTGTTCTTCTCGCGCAGGGCGTCGATTTTGTCTTGCAGAGCCGTGGTCTGCAATTGGTCGAGCTTGGCAATAATTGCCGTAGTCCCGCTCTGCGAAGTCTCGCGAATCGTGCTTTGGAGCGTGTTGGTCTGCTGGCAGTCGGCCAGACGGGTTTCGTAGCCCTGGCGCTCGATGGCGGTGCGGACGTCGCAGCAGCACGATGCCATCTGCGAGAGCACCTGAGAATTGCCCGACTGAATGGCGTTGATAATCTGCTGTGCCGAGAGCCCCGATTGAGACTGAATGTTGCAGAGTGCCGTCTGAATCTGCTGTACAGAACAGTTGAGCGACGAGGCGAGCTGGTTGATCGCCGTACCATTGCCCTGAATGGCGTTCATCAGAAGCTGACGTCCTGCGTCGCCATTCAGCTCGGCGGGAAGATTCTGAAGGCCTCCGCGACCACCGAAACCGCCCCAGCCGTTACCACCCCAGATGGCCCAAAGCAGGATCATCCACATCCACTCCCAGCCATAGCCGTTCCCATAACCATTACGGTTGTTGCCGTTCATCAAGGCAGCTACGAGGTTGCCATCCATCGCGCCACCGTTGTCGAACACTAAAGTTTTCTCGTTCATGTTATTGACTTTTTACATTGTTACGTCCGTTCGGCGGACATTTCCGTTGAGCTCACAATGCAAAACTACAGTGTCAAGATGCGATGGCCAACGTTTTAATTCTTAGTATATTCATAGTTAATTCCTATTTTGTTCTCTATACGGCGGAGTATCGTTCTGAATATAATTCCGCTGTGTTTGTATCGAGTGTTGAATAAGGCTGATATTTGCATGACGGCACGATACGACAAACCCATCATACGGGCAATTTCTGAGGCCCGAAATCCATTTCTTAATAATAAGTAAACCAAAATGTATCGAGCATCGACCACTTCGGCAACTCTCTCGTGTGAAATGATTCTTTCTTCGGCTATTTCAGTCTCAACGGATACCTGATTTAGCAATTTCGCAAATATCTCTGTTTTTCGCATCGCTTATTCCGTTTTTTTGTTTACCTTTGCTATACCCCTGTACAATACAAATGTCCCACACTCACGAAAAGGAATAGTCCTCAGCGCGAGTGTGGGATTTGTACAGGGGTGTACTTTTTCTGCGAAAAACGTTGGGGACTTTTTATACTCTCTCCCCAAAGAGTTCATCAATAGGAATTAAAAACTAAATATAGTCAATGTAGCCCGAGCCGCAATATAGCTCTTTTCTTGAAGTGGATTATAGCCGAGTATTATATCACCTCCCCATCTTCCTCTCGTATAGCGTCCGTAGATGCCCGCCCACTGGTTGTATGGATCGATTCCGAAGGCGAGTCCCGTTTCCCAGCGCGGCGGCCGCACCTCGGTATGCAGTTTTGTAACCGTAATCTCACGGACAACGGGCTTCACTACGGCCGAAGCCCGCAACAGCCGGTTTTCTCCTACGGTCGCATCGACAAGGAATGTTCCGGTCGAATCGGCGGAGAAATCCAGCCGGTAATCCCGTTCGAGCAGATAGTCGGCGATAATTGCGGCTGTATCTACACTCATGTATTTCCATACCGTATCGGCCGGTTCGCGCACCGCGACCGGATAAGGTTCCCGAATGGTGTCGTACACGGGAACCGGCCACGGCACCCATCGGGTAACGGTGCTGTCGCGCATTTCGACGGAAGCCGCCCCGCGGCGGTAGCCCCAGCCGAAAAACAGTGAACCGACGATGAGCACGGCCAACAAGTATGCGAGTAGTCGTCTCACAGATGCAACACCTGCCTTCGGTTCTTCCCGTCGGCACGGTATGAAATATGGATCCAGCGGCCCCGATTCTCGTCGATGAGCTGGTCGAAGGGGATCGCGCTGGCTGCGATGCGTTCGAACAGCCGCAGATTATCCGCGACGCTGCCGGTGGTGATGTCGGCCGCTTCGCCCTTCATGTGCTGGCTTGCCGCAGCTCCGCCGACGGCTGCGTTGAGCGCCGGCGATCGGTAGCCGCTGTTCACGCCGATCGGCTTGCCCCAAAGTTCGCGCACGGGATCGAGGCATTCGTCCATCAGCGCATTGAGCCGGCGAATGACGTCGTGCGACGGCGCGTTATCGATGCTGCGCGCTGCGGCCGTATCGGAACGCACCAATTCGGAAAGGGTGAAATACGTTGCCATACCTATCCTTTCATTCGGTCATACCACATCTTTGCCCGCCAGCCTGCGGCGGCTCCTGCGGCCGCCCCGAATCCTGCGCAGAGCGTCGCCGTAGTGCGGATGCCGCTCGGCAGGAGGTTGAACAGAACGACCAGCGCAATGACGGCGGCCGACATGCAGAGCGCGATTTTGACTTGCTTTTTCATGGCTTTTACAGTATTAAGGTTGAAGCGATTTATACGTTATCGATACTCGGGCAGCAGGTATTGGATGTTCATGGCCGCCGTGTGCATGATCTCCCGCGCATTCTCCTCCGGTACGGACAGCGGGCGGGTGAACTCGCAGAAGATGCTGCCTATCCAGTCGTGGCGGTTGTCGTTGAGCCGTTTGATGATGGCCGCCCGACATCCGTAACTCGAAAGGATGGACTTCGCATATTTGTCGTTCACCTGCTCGTCGATGTCCGTGATGTAGAGGAAGAGGTTCTTCACCAGATCGCTGCTGAACTTCGGCACCTCCGAAATCGGAAGGCCCTGCATGTGCGGTTTCATCGGTTCCACCCCTTTGCGCTTGACCTCGTAATAGACGGACAGCAGACTCTCGTTGCCGAGCGGATGCGGCTGTACGATATAGACCCGATCGGCATCCAGCTCGTGCAGAACGCTCCACAACTCACCGTACACGATAGACGAATTGTCGGCCCGACGGATGCTTTTCGTCTCTTCGTCCTTTTTGAACTTCTCGATTTTCAGGTCGGTCAGCTTGTTTTTGCTGTACTGGTTATAGGCGAACCACGCAGCGATAATAGTCCCGAGGGCACTGATGATTGCGGGGAGGTATTCCATAACGATTTCAAGGTTAGGCGTCGTGTACATGCAGTGATTCCACCTCTTCGCGCTGCGCCATCCGCTCGGCTTCGAGCGCAGCGAGGGTCATCTCGTTGCGGTTGTACTCCTCTTCTATCTGCCGGCGTTCGTCATCTGTCAGCGACAGAATTTCCGAATCGGGCGGAAACAGGATGCCGGAATCCGCGTAGTTCCATTTTTCCAATCCCCGTTCATCGGTAATCTTTCCCCCGTACAGGTTGCACAGGACGCTGCCGTCCTCCACGATTTGCATCGCTTCCGCCTCGCTATAAGGCGGGAAATCGATCTTCTTTCTCATACCCCTAAATATTTACATATTACTCTTACTCGCATACCTCCGGACGTCGTATTTCCTGTCGCCATAACTTTAAGATATTGGACAGTAGGGTCTATCGTAATACCTGTCCCATTATATACGGATTTGTTACCGGCGGCGGATACTGAATACACGGCTCGTGCGTTATAGACCGTCGCGCCGTATATGAACGCCCGTTCATCCGTCCAGTTTTGCACGATGACATTTGTCAATGCAGACGCATTGTAATTATAAACGGCCACGGCCAGAGCCACATATCCTCTCGGTACGTCGATCCGTTTATTGGCTGTTCCTTCGGCAATATCGGTAAAGAATATACCGCTGTCTATGACTATTTCGCCTTGATTCGGGACACTTTGATACGACAGTTCTGCCGTGCCGCCCGTTGCGGTCGGAACATACGGCAGATCGAGGCCCGCGCCCGACGTGTCGCGCCACTTGTCTGCCAACAAACCGGCGGCGATGTACTCGGCGACAAGTCCGGTGCGCATCTCACCCGACAGAGGCAGCATGTACCGTTCGGGCTCACCGCCGTTCCACAGCGTGGCGACCTCCGAGGCCGTAAGGGCGTAGTTGAAGATGCGATGAAAACGGACAATTCCTTTGAAAATGTAAGCCGAGGTAAGCCGGCCGACGATATACACATTCGCATTTTGATAATTGGGAAAAACAGATGTCTGATTTGTCAGGACTCCATTTACATATACTTTCCCCGTTGTATTCGCAACATCCACCGACAGTAGCACATGGTATGATGTTTCAGGAGACACCCGACCCGCATTCATTAACTGTGACCCTATGTACGCATACATCGATCCATTAGAGACGAACAGTTGAACGTTGCTTTGGGAGCCTCTTGCAGTCGTAAATAGCCTTTGATCCGTAGTTACGTCATCTCCTGTCGTGAAACACATTTCATGTGTCCGATCCCCTTCGAACAACAATGCCGGAGCGTCTGACGAAAAATATCCATCCGAGGTATTTACTCCCGTCTGACGCCCCTGCAAAGGGGCTATCTGCGACGACTCGACGAAGCCCGTCGCGGGGTCGAGGTCAGCTTTGCCGGTCACCATTCCCGGAATCTTCGCGGCCTCTTGATTCGCATTTTCCGCAGCGTCGTCGGCCTTCTTGGCCGATGCGTTCGCCGCTTCGGTGGCCGCAACGGACTGGTCGAGCAGATCGTCGATCTCCTCGCCCGTGTGTCGGCTCTGGTAGTAAGTGGTATTGTTCTCTGCCATGATCGTATTCTTTTAAGAGTATTGTTTCAATAAGTATTCGGAACCCGTGTATACCACCTCGAAGATGTTATGGTTGTCGTAGGGAATCGAGTAGGTCGTACCCGAAGAGTTGCTTCCGAGCGGGCGGATCGTCGGCCCCAGCGACTGAATCGTGGCGTTGCCGAGGGCGTGTTTCCAGATTCGGAACACCTGCCCTTTCTGAGGCGCAGCGGGCAATCTGACCGTAATATCCGCGTCGTTGACGATCGCCTCGTAGTCCGCATCGGTCAGTTCGTAGGCCCAGTAGGCATTCGAGAGGATGCGGACGTTGTGGCGCACGCCGTGGATCGCTCCATGCGGAATGTCGAGTGCGATGTTGTCGACCACGGCCCCCTGCACGTCCAGTTGCAGGCCGTAGGCTTTGTCGTCGAGCGACGCCTCGTTTCGGATAATGCCGGGGATCGGCACCCCGAGCACCGCCGGTGCGACATTGGCGCCAAAGGATGCCGATATGCCGTTGTTGGAGAATTTTATAAATTCCGAGGTTACAACGACACCGCCGATATATCTCTTATCATCACCGCTCCCTTCGACTCGGCCTTCGATTCCGATCTGATTTTCGCTAATCTGAACTCCTCCGATCGAACCGCTCTTCGCATCGACCTTCCCCGCGATTTCGGCGTCCGAGGCATAGACCTTGCCTGCCTGTGTCACGCGGAACGGCGCGGTATCCATCGAGTCCTCCTCCGATCCTGCCCAGAAACGCACGCTGCCGTCGGTCGTCCCTGCGCCCGTAACGCCGGCCTTTGCCTTCGAGGGATCGGACTCGTCGCCCAGCAGTACGGTGCCGGTCGTGACGAGGCCGTTTTCGATGACGGTCTTCGTGTCGTCGCCGGTAATCACCCAGCCCTTCTCCCCGTAGTAGGTCTTCGTGTATCCCAGCGGATTCCCGTCGGCACCGACGGGCGACCACGTGTCGCCGGCTTTCATGTCCGTCGGCGGATCGCTTTCGGGATTGGTGTAGCGGTGCGATGCCTTGTCGCCCGCGGCTTTCTGCGCCGCATCGATCCGTTTGAGGATTGCGTTGCGCTCGGTGTAATAATAGCGTATATCGTCGTAGTCCTCTTCGACGGGAATGTTTTCGGGCGTCGAAGTCGTATATTTGGCAAAAGCGGCGATCGCCAGGTCGTATTGCTGGTTGTAGCTGTTCGTACTCACTCCGTATAGGTTCGCCTGTGCGACGATCGTGTCGTGCTCGGCCCGGATGTCGGCCTCCTGCTGACGCATCGCCGTCTTCTCGGTGGGCGAGATCACGTCGTCCGAGGCCCATTCGTCGAGCCGCTTTTTCGCCGCTGCGGCCTCCTTCGCCGCTTCGTCGGCCGTCTGCTGGGCCTTGTCGCTGAGCCCCTTGTACACCGCGTCCAGCGCATCGTAGTAGGCCGTGAACAGCTCGGCCAGCCGGCGCGGATCGAAGCCTTCGGTCACTTCGTCGTCGTAGAGCCGCATGGCAGCCAGATAGTCGCGCAGAGCGAGGTAGGACGTCGTCAGCGACGATGCGGAAGCCTCGCCGCTGCGCAGCATGATCTGCGCGTACTGCTCCGACTGCGGCGCGGTACGCACGAGGAAGATTTCGCCGTCGGCCGTGGCGAAGACGGACAAGCCCTCCGCTGCGGCGGCGATCTGCAACGCATGGTAATACGAACCGCTCCCGCCCATCTCGACGACGCTCGCCGCACCGTTGATCGTCTCCCACTGGATGCGCATCTGCTGCTTCTCGACGATGTCGAATACCGTGTCGTCATTCATTGCGGCAATCGCATCATTCGCTTCGCTTGCTGCTTGCTGGGCCTTGTCGATCTGTTGCTGTGCCGTAGTCCATTCTGAGAGATTATGTAGTCCGGAGCTGTTCTTGCCTATAACGATGTCGGCTTTGATCTCCATGCGTCGCCTTGTTGCGCCTTCCCTTCGTTGATATGTGATGTATGTCGAGTCAGGATCGGAGAGATCGCGGTCTCCGAAGAACATGTCGCCGTAAACATACATGTAGGCTTCGCCGGTAAAAGGGTTGACACCCTGCCCGACATAGTTTTTCTCCGAGAGGGTATAACTGTCGATGTGTGCGAGTATGACGATAGAACCTCCGGTTGTGGCATCTATGACTACTGCCGATTGCCGTGCAACGTCAGTTCTATTACCGAACTGTACGATATTGTCTCCCACGTCGGGGATTCCGTTGCCGTCAGCGTCCGTTTTCGAGAGATCGACGTAGTTCTCCGTAACGGCCGTAACCAGACGCCAATAGTACTTTATAACCGTATTGCCTTCGGCAGCGTATCGTTGGCAACGAACTTGGTCGCCGACTTTAAGGCCGCTGTACTTAGCGCCGTCGTGATTGTTGTAGTAGCATCGATATGCCGTTGCCGTTTCTTCTACCGATGTGCATTCGAATCCCCCGCAGGAAAACACCGTTTCTCCGGAGACGAAATCCGTTTGCCGGATGACGAGTTCATTGAAAACAGCATCCTTGCGCACGATGAGCCGATCGGCTTCCACGACGGAATTGCCTGCTGCATCTTTATACATTGCATACCCGGCACCGGAGAAATCCCCTTGTCTGAAATCGCGCGATACGATGTCGCCGCCGACAGCTACATCTTCCGAGAATAACGTGTTGCCTTGTACTACACCCCCTTTGCGCTTGTTCAGAAACAACGTCTCGATCGCTAAGGCGGAGTAGGTGTTGTAGTCTGTGGGGTATGTAAAATCGTATTTCGATCGTATGAGGTAGATGCCGACCCCTGACACTACACCGATTCGTTCGGCATAGGCTGCGGCGTAGATGCTCTTTTCGATCTTTCCGAATCGGGAATATGCCGTATTGTCACCGACGGTGTATGTGGCGATATATTCGTTGTAGAGTTTCTTTTCATATCCCTGAATGCGAGACAACCGCCCCTGCTCGCCGAATCGAGGGCCGACAAGTAACACTTTCTGCCCGACGTCGTAGTTCTTGTCGTTCTCTTGACAATATACTGGATTTGTGGGGCACGGGTATATGTCGGTGTCGCTGCTGTTTTTCGCTGCCCACGATTTGCCGGCTTCCAATAGCTCCTGTTCGGCTTCCCGTATACGCTCTTCGGGCAGGTTAACGCCGGTCAGAACAAACGTGTCGCCGGGTTCGGGGTGAAGGCTTTCGTTGGGAATTATGATCGGTCGTTCTTCTCCCGAATCCTGCGTTTGCGCAATGATCTCGAATTTCTTGTCGAAATCGCTTTCGTTGATGCTCAGTTCGAAATCCCAGCCATTGAGGCTGCCGCTGGTAAAATGCGCTCCTATCGTTTCTCCCGCGATCAGGTCGTCTGGTGTAAATGGAGTATCTGCACACACCATGACGTAGGCATCGAATTTCGTCCCGTCGTCCATCGAACGCTCGATACGTTCTATGCTCGTAACGGTTTCCGTATTCTTGGGATAGATGTCTTCGAAAAAGGCGACTTGCTCCACGATATCGTTGGGGTCGAGCGGCGTCCATGCGTCGATGTATTGCTGGCCGTTCGGCAGGTGTAGGCGTGTCTCCGATATGTGGTTGGTCACTCCGCCTTGCTCGGAGGAGGCGTAGTCGCTCGTAAGGTTGCGAGTGGAGCCGAAGACGTAGAAACGAGTGCCATAATTCGAGTTGTCGCCTTTCTGCTCGGGAATAGAACTTACGACATCACCGCGTTCGAACCGTTCGGGTGTTCCGAATTCCAGCTTGCCGAAATAAATCCATATTTCATCGCCGTTTTCGACCGTCCACCACTCCACGTCGAATGTTTCGGCAATCGTGTTGATCGCATCCCAGCAATAATCTGCATCGAAAGAGACGAGTTTCACTTGCTTTGCCAGATCGTCAGGTACGGCAGCCACTTTCCAGTCTGTCGTGCCCAGAAAGGCGTTCATGTTGTCGGCGATGAGATTACCGAAGGATGCGAGGTCGGTCGTGTCGCTGAACGTCGCTTCGTCATTGGCTCCTTTCAACCAGAAGACCTTGCGGCGCTTCATGTGGTTTTGCCGTGCTTCGAATTTAGGCGAGTATTTATATCCGCCTGTCGTGGCGTTGTATTCGGGACGGGCTTTCTGAGATATGATCTCGAATTTTCGTCCGCCATATAATATATAGCTACCCGTTTTGAAATCTACTTGCTCTGCGGTCTCGAAAGACAGTTGGACGTAATAATCGCCCATGAGCTCGTATTTCACGATAGCTTCGCTTGTGATAGGAGCCTCGTATAACTGATAGCCTTGTCGATCGAATATAATCATGTATCTTCGTCGCTGATGTGGTCTGCATCCTCACAGACACTTCAAAGGTCGTTATGTTCGGCACGTTATGCAAGAGTATTGAAAAATATTTTTCGTTCACATTTTTGTGAGTATTAGAATAGGCACTATATTTACTTTATGAAATCATTGAATAATGGATAACTGTTTGTCATATATTTGGATATTAGTAACCATTACCGTTGAAATCATGGAAACGACACGCAAGATTTATAGAGAGGATGAACTTATTCCATTTGAGCCGACCCATCCGGGGGAGATTCTTAAAGAGGAATTGGAGAGCCGCGGAATTTCACAGCGAAAATTCGCGGAGATAATAGGTATTCAGTACATGGCATTGAACGAAATAGTGAATAGCAAGCGCTCGATTTCTACCGATTTCGCAATTATGTTGGAGGCAGCATTGGGTATTGACGCTATTTTTTGGGTGAATCTACAAACTTGCTATAATATGCAAACAGCCAGAAAAGACAGTAAATTGCTGGAACGTATCAAGCGGATCCGCAGGGTTGCCGCAATATTGTAGGATCGTGTTATGGAAAGAATCGAAAAAGTCTGGTTTGGCGGTGGGAATGTTTACATCTCTACCGATAAGGGCGGACAATACCATCGTCCGTTAGAGTTTTTCCCGATACTCAAAGAGGCTACTGATGAACAACGAAATTCTTATAAGATAAATAAGTTCGGAGATGCCATACGATGGGCGGATATTGACGAGGATATTCATATATCGAGTTTTTATGAAACATCCGAGCCTGATTTGAAGAATAATGTTATCGCTGAAATATTCGCTCGATTCCCGCAACTGAATGTTTCGGAGGTAGCCAGAACGATAGGAATACACAAAAGTTTATTGTCTAAATACATTTACGGTACCAAAAAACCGTCTGCCAAACGCACCGAGGAGATTATCGAAGCTATAAGACATATCGGGCGTGAATTGGCAGCCATATGAAAATGAAAAAGACGTGAAATTACAGAGATGTAACCTAATAAATAGTTTTTTAGGAGACAATATAATATGCTGATAATCTCACGGGAAGATAGAAAGCAATAGCCGAGGTTTTGCCTCGGCTATTGTTCACTAATGAGAGGGGGGGGGCTTTATGCTTTTAGATAATATCCAACAGTTTGAATCAATATATCAGATATTTTATATATGTCATTCAGCGATTCGATGAGGTGCTTTGTCCCATTCTTATTTTCGTCGAATGTCTCTATATATTTTTTGCCTCCATTAAAATGAAGCCTACAGATAGGTTTTCGGTTATTATTGTCGAATAAAATAGCAAAATAACTTTGGGCATCACGATAAACTACTCGTTGTAAGTCCACTGTATTACAAAGAATCGCCCGAACAATATAAAAACCTTGCAATTCTTCTTCCGTTGTAACAATTTTCGATTCTTCGGTTGAAGATGTTTCAGATTCGGTAGAAACATCAACAGCAGGAACTTCAGGAGTAATAGCGGATTTAAGTCGCTTGTTTACATAGTCATTAGTAAATAATTGGAATGCCCTTTTTACCATTGGAGTGAATTCATCCATTACACTTTTAGTGACTATTCCATTATATACTTGCTTAATGATAAATTTGGCAAATTCTTCCGATGGTTCAATACTCTGTGCTGAAATATAAGCCTTTATTGCATTAATGTATTTTAATTCTGTTGCCGAATTTAGAATCCGATTTATATCATACTGATCGTGGCAGAACTCTTTGAGTTTATCAATATGGCTATCTCGAAGATCAAGTAGATTTATCTCAAAGAAAGGCTTATCATCCATTTTATTCGGAGTTTCAAGATCAGCAAAAAATTTGTATGTTATGCCATTGGTCAAAACTCCGAATTTAGCTTGCGAAACGTGATAATATCTGAATAATTGAGCTTTGTGTTTGTCCAGATCAGCAGACCAATGCTTACACTCGATAAGCATGATGGGTTCATTATTTAAGCGAACCGTGTAATCAATTTTTTCGCCTTTTTTTGTGCCATAATCACAGTCACATTCTGGTGTTACTTCTGCGGGGTTGAATATATCATACCCCAAAGATTGAAGAAATGGAAGAACAAAGGAGGTTTTTGTTGCTTCTTCCGTTTTGACATCGTTTTTAAGTTTTGCGACTCGATCTGCTAAAACAAGTAATGAATCTTTAAAATCCATGATTGTCGTATTTAGGTTAGTATAACAAAATTATGAATTTAATTTGTAAATACAAAAATTATTATTACCTTTGTAATGCTTATCATACCATAGAGGCGCATAATATGGCCTAATTTTATAGGCTTTTTTTATGCCCTTACATAATTTACAGCAGTGATGCCCTGTGCCGTTATTGTAATGATGCGGCAGCCTCTATGGTGATAAGCAGCAGGTAGCAACACTGCTGTTTTTGTTGCAAAGTAAATGCTTATCACCATGAAAAACACATCGTTTCGAGCCTTTGTTTTGGCTCAAGCTGCAACTATTGCAGAACAAATGTCCGATAACATTCGAGTTATCGAAGAAAGCAAAAATCAAATCAATAGACTTTTATCAAAGCTTCCGGCAGAATATCGTCCCGATATGAATGCAGTTATGTCAAGTGCAGATCAAGTGGTTTTTGAAGCTCGCCAGCGCCTCGACAGGTATCAATCTTTAATTGCATAGGCCATGAATACTCCGCAGACATTCAGTAATGAAAAATTCGGCCGTGTGCGGATAGTCATGGTCGACAATAAGCCGATGTTTCTTGCAAATGATGTTGCAAAAGCGTTGGGGTATATAAACACAAGGGATGCAATATCCAAACATTGCAAGGGAGTCGCAAAACGCGACACCCCCACTAAAAGCGGAAATCAGCAAGTTTCATATATCCCAGAATCCGACGTATATCGCCTTGTCATGCGTTCGAAACTCCCGCAGGCAGAGCAATTCCAAGACTGGGTTTGCGACGAGGTGTTGCCGACTATTCGCAAAACGGGCGGTTATGTCGCTGCACACGACAATGACACGCCCGAAATGATTATGGCTCGCGCCGTCCTTGTAGCGAATGAAACTATTGCCAAACAGAAGCAGCAGCTCGAACAAGCCCACAAGCAGGTTGCCGTTCTCGCGCCCAAAGCCGAACTTATGGACAAGGTGCTCGACACCGACCAGAAGATCGATGTCGGGCAGTCGGCGAAGATTCTCGGCCTGCCTTTCGGCCGCAACACGCTTTTCCAAAAGCTGCGCGAACGCGGCATCTTCTTCTGCAATCGCAACGAGCCGAAACAAGAGTATATTAACCGAGGCTATTTCGAGTTGAAAGAGAAATTGATCGACCGTAACAATCACGAATCTTTCACGGTCATCAAAGTCCTTGTTACGCAGAAGGGCCTTGATTTCTTGGCCCGGCAATTCGAGGTTGTCCAAACGCCCAAGAAAATGGCGACCATAAAATGACCCCTGTACAATCCCAATAGCTCACGTTGAGAACGCTCCGCATTGTTGCGGAGCGTTTTTTGTTTCATGTCCTGTTTGCGGGGTTCGGCTCTCGAAATTTAACGGCTAGTTTGCAAGCGGTCAACACGTAGTTGTCGTATTGAGTAACATTCGAGTAGAGTAGATGATATGTTGTTGACAGATCATCGATATATAACAAGATGCTTCCTTTGTATAGCTCGGTAATAAAGCTATTGTACTTAGACAGAAAATCCGCCTGATCTTCGCCTTTGATAAGAAACGTGATAGTCACATCTCGTTCATCAATTTGGGGATTTGTGACAAGGACTTGTGTCCCAGGCTGCGAACGATCTGCATTTTCGACGAAAGCTTTTAGCGGAGACGGCGTAAGCAATGAAGCATACGAGCTTGCCAGTATCGAAGCCCCGAAATAGGATAAATCTTTATTGTTTATTTTATTAGCCATCGTTATAGATCATCGAGTTTTCTGTTCATAGCCGTAAGTGTCGTATTCATTTCCGGCAGCACTCTCGCATATGTACGAATGTCTGCAACGTTTCCATTGAGTTGGATTATTATGTCTCGAATATTTACAATCTGTCTGAATTCTTGGACTTTGATTCCACGAAGCATATCCATGCCTGAAACGAGGATATTCATTTTTCCTTGCATATCGGTAAAACGCCCGTTCAATTCACTCGCGGTATCTTGCGACATCGCTTCAAATCCCCTTGTAGTGGCAGATTGTTGTTTCCCTGATGACCCAGACATATCGATACCAAGTTCCTTCGCCCGTCTTTCGATTTCCTCCCAGAATGCACGTGCGTTATCTTGTTGCGCCAACGCACCGTTGATGAATGTATCTGTAAGGCCCATCAAAGCATTTAAGCGTTCTTCGGCTGTGAGATCAGTGTTTTTGTTAATCTCTTCAATCTGTTTCTGGATGTTATCGGCTATGGGAGCCAAAAATGAACTGTATAGAACATCTTTGGCAAGTTTCTTTATCACATCTCCGGCAGCTTGTCCGAATGCCTCTGCGGCATCAGTTCCATTTTCGAAAGAATCGACAAGCGCGTCGGTCAATGTTCCACCTAAATCTCCGAATATGTCAGATAAGTACTCGTTTACCGAATTTAGCGCTTCTTGGTAGGTATTCCAACTATCTACCATTTCTTTCAGATAGGCTTTGTCCGTCTCGTTCATGTTTTCATAGACAGAATTGTTCGTTTCAACAAACTCTTTAAGCCTATCCATTACGACTTCGCCATTTTCATCAAAAAGATAGGGAACCAGATTCGAAAGAGTGTCCCATTTCGAATGATGCCACGTAGTTCCGCTTTCTACTTTCGAACCCATTGCTCCGATTGATGCCGATGGGGACGTGAAGTTGGTGCGTTCTGTCCATTTCCGAAGCGCGACTCCACGCTCTACTTCACGGGTGCGAACCCTTTCTAATGAATTGTTATAGGCGTCGAGGGCTTTTTGGGCCGCTTGTATATTCTGAATAAATGCCCCATATTCGTTTCGTCCAAATATCGTATCAAATTTTTCCGAATTGATCTCGGCAAGAATGGCCATATTTCTCAATTCGTCATTTACCGACCGTGCCGCCCGTATCAATTCTTCATAATCCGATGTGTCTTTGAAAAAGTTGGCGATGCTCGATAAGATACCTGCACCTGCGGATATGGCGGACAGATAACCGGCAGCTTTGTCTATCCCGTCTGCCCCTTTGGCTTTTATCTGTTTTACAGAACTGGCGATCTGCAATGCTCCGCCGGCAATGCTTCCTGCCGCAGATACTATTTCTCCTACTGTATCGCCGAGGGCATCGCCTACATCTTCGAATGTCTGTATGGTATCCGATAGGACTTGTTGCAATTCCTCCCAGCTCGTTATACCGGTTTGCGCACCTTCGCCCAATTCTTTTTCCAAACGAGTAACTTCCGCACGCAGGCGTGCAAGTTCAGAGGGGGTTGTATTTGTGTCTGCTTCTGCGGCATTGAGTTTCGCTTTGGTTTTTTCGAGCAAGGCTTCGAGTTCTTTTAACGAAAGTTTTGTTATATCGTTTACCCATGCTTGAAAAGAATCCTGACGCTGTGCGAATTCTAAATCCACAGCTTCTACGGCTTTTTCGCCAGCCCGCTCGGCTTCCTTTGCCTCTTCTTCGTGTCCCTGTTCCCGTAACCTTTGTGCATCCTTAGCGTATTTTTCTGCAACTCGTTTTCGGGCTTGTTCATATGTTTCATATTGCTTCAAGAGCTCCGACAACTGTGCGTTCGTTTCTCCTTTGTAAGACAAGCCTAAGAGGCTATTCATCTTATCCTCATCAATAGCTCCCGAATCGAAGGCTTTATAGATTGATTTTCTGATCTCTTTCCATGTATCTTCGGCGGCTTTTTCTTTACGCTGCTCTTCTGTAAGAAAAGAATCGGTAATTTGTTTATATACTTCATCTATTTCCTTCGCATATTTTGTTTCAACAGCTGCTCGTCTTGCGATATTTTCTTCGGCTATATTGTCCCGCTGCTCTTTAAAGGAGGTTTTCTGCTCTTCGGTCAGTACGCCCTTTTGCGCATCTTTGGTTTTTTGTTCATTTTCTTTAAGTTTCTGTATTTTTTGTTGCGTTTCAAGATCGATTTCAGCTAATTCCTTGTCTTTGCCCTCTTTCATCAAATCGATGCGTGTTTGCTGGAAGGCAATATCATTGGCCAATATCTGGTCGGAAAGTTTCTTTTGAGCTTTGATAGTTGCCTTAACCGTTTTACTTGATACGCTGTACTGTTTAATCTTTTCGTCGGATTCGGCGATTTTGGCGACTAATTCATTCCATTTTGAGGATCCCTTCAATGAAGCATCCATCGCTTCGAGGGCAGCTTCCGCCTCTTTTTTCTGTGCTTCCCAATAGGCTTTATTACGAGCGGTAGAAGTTTTTTTCGACGTTTCGGATTTCGGTTCTTTAGTCTTTGTAGCCGTTGTAATACCGAATCGTTTGCGGGCTTGTTCGTCAAGTTCATCATTCAGTTTTATAGCCGACTGAATAGCGCGTATTTGGCTATCAATTCGTGAGTCGGCTATAATAGTACCCTTATCTTGTATTTTATCCAGCGTTTGTTGAACAGCAGACGGAAGTGCCACACCTTTCGTGACGGAATCACGGATTTGTGCGTATAATTTTGTTCCAGCTTCATCGCCGAGTTCCTTAATAAGACGAGAATATATTTTATCGAGATTCTTTGTTATTGTGTCTTCCAACAGTTTGCTTTGTTCGGATGCAAATTCATTGTATTGTCGAGCATTATACGATTTCAGGATAGCAGAACTTAAACTATCATATTTTTCGGCCAAAGTTTTAACCGTCAAAGATTCCTGCGTCAGAGAAGAATCATATTGACCGAACTTTTCGATGATCTTTTTCTTGGCAGCCTCATACTGCTTTGTTCCTTCCGTACATATCTCCAGTTCACCTTTTAACCGGGCAAGCTCTCGCTGTTCTGTAATAGCACCGGCAGACGCATTGGCAACCGATTCGTTCAAATCTTTTTGTGCCTTGGCTGCGTCGTACCCCTCATCGGAGAACCGAGATATAAGCGTAACAAGACCCATCAACGCACTCGCGGCCAATGCGTACGGGTTTGCTTTGACGGCCCGATTAAATAATATCTGCGCCTGCGTTGCTCTGGTGAGCATTTTCGTTTGTTCGAGAATTGCTTTTGTCGCCGTAATAGTAGCCGACGCTTTTTGTGCAGCCGCCGTTAATATCAAAGCCGCCTTGTACGTCCCATACGTAGCCACCAACGGAATTAGAATATCCAACACCTTTTGGTAATTCTCGACGAGCGAAATAGTGCCTTTAAGCACACCCGTAATGACGCCTTCCTGCGATTTGCCGAGGTTATTGAACATCATGTCGAGAGCATCGCCGAGATTGGAGATGAGGCCCGTAATGGTCTTGGATTGTTCCTGCATCAGGTTGTAGAACTTCCCGCCTTCGTTGGTCATGCTTTCAATGGCCTTTTGCACTTCGGGGAAACCGATTTTGCCTTCTGTAACCATTTGCGAGATTTCTGCACGGGTCTTGCCGAGCTGTGTTGCCAACTCTCCTGCAAGGTCGATACCGCGACTTTGGAACTGCATTACATCGCGGGTGTATAGTCGTCCTTGTACGGCAGTAGTACCATATAGCCACGTAAGGTCTTGTAGGTTCAACCCCAATCCTGCCGCTACATTGCCCAATCGTGTCAGTGTGTCGGTAATATCTTCTGCCGCGAATCCATATGCGAGAAGTTGGCGGGCACCGCTGGCTACTCCTTGTAGGTCAAACGGCGTTTTGGCGGCCAATTCGACCATCTGTGACATCAGCACATCGGCCTTTTCCTTACTTTGCAACAGAGTAGTAAAAGCCACTTCAAGCTGCTGAAATTCGCCTCTGGTTTGGGCGATCTGTCTGACTAATCCTGTAAGCGAAGCCGCAACGCCGATCTGCCCGAGAGTGGTAGCAATGCGGCGCATCGCAATATCCATTCGATCCGCATCGGTAACAACGCTTGATGTAACAGTTTTGGCTGTTTTTTGAAGTTCTCGGAACTTGCGAATCGCTTCATCATTATCTATAACGACCGTAAGATTGATGCTCATGATAATTTAAAGATTGAATTATCGTTTACCTCCTGCCATTATAAGAAGAGTGTTTATGGCGTTTGGATCATCCATATTTACGACATCGGGTGTGGACGATCCGTTTCCCACATTGAGATGATTGTCTGAATCATTCTTGTAGTCTGTCTTGACTGCATCAGCAAACATTAATTGCACATTGGCCCACGATATTTCCCAAAGGATATATTCTATCGTCCAGTGGTAACGGTTTGCGATTGCGTCGAGTCGCCCCCAGATACTACGTCCCCCATAATGGCTATCCGCTCCGCTGTTGTCTTGGGGGAAATCATTACCCGCAGCGTTCTTGCCCAGCGAATAGCGTTCATAAAATCCGCATGGTAGGATTGGCATACTATGGCAGAGAGAATATTTGCAAGAGCTGTCGTTCCCATCGTGGGCGACCAGTATATGAGTTCCGTACGTTCTGTGAGTTGCTCGTCAAGTTCCTGCTTCGTCCGGAGCGTGGCGATGGCGATTATTTCGGCGACTTCACGTGATTTCTCCGCACATACAGTCCACATGCGCTTAACTGCGTCTTCAATATGTTCATCAGCAAAAACTAAATCGAGGCCTATCAACAGACGACTAATCATTGCGAGCCGCCCGAGTTGGAGCGGATAAAGATAAAGGGTTACAGTTTCTCCATCTTTACCCTTGATTTCGAAAGATTCGTTTTTTTCCGTAAGGGTGTCGAGTGCTCGCAACTCGGCAGATTCTTGGGTGTTTTTTGTCATTGTCATGCAGAATTTGTTCCCGCTCCGGTCTCGCTCCGTGGTGCAAGTCGTCAACTTTCCAGCGGGATAAGAGTATCACATCCCTTTGCTTTTAGATTTAGAGAGATGATTTCGTGTATTCCGGTGTTGCAATAGGCCACCAAGCGATGCCACCCTGTTCTGGCGCTAGCACGTCGGCCGATACTGCGATTTGGAGAGGATCGCTTGTGTTGAGACTTCCGCTGAGGGAGGCCGTATATTTCAGACGAGCGAAAGCAATGGAAGCACCACTCTCAGCATCGAATACGAAAGCCTTTTCGCCTTCGTATAATTTACCTTCGGCAGGCTCGGTTGTCCCGAAATACATTTCTAAGGTATCGTCATCGAAATCTGCGACATTCCATGTCACTTCTTTGCTTCCGGAGGCAGGGTCTCGTATAGAGAAGAAGGGGTCAGCTTCTCCTTCACGGTAGAATTTGTTACTCGTCGGATTCGGGAAGTTGAAGGTAACACCTCCTTGATAAGGTTGGGTGATCTTTGTGAGTGCTTTGAGCAATGCTTCAGCACCAGTATCTTTTACTCCTTTGGGTAATGGATTTCCTGCATGGCAGGATTTTAAACCTACTAACTGCATGTTTTAGTATTTTTTTAATTTGACTTTAATGTTTGAAAACGAGTAGGATATGCCCTCCTCACTGATAAGAGTTTCATCACTCACGTCGAAAAACCAACGTTCGTCGATAGGGTAGTGCCCCAATGAATCGAAAGCGATACGACTAAGTTTATTCAGACGATTGCGATCGGGGTAGCGTTGTTCTTCTTTATTAATCGTCGGGGTTGTGTCCGGTACATAAATGTTTACATTTACCGTCGCCACTTGTGAATCTCCGATGACATTCGACAATGAGCCTACGACGATGAATTCCCCCGAAGGGTTATTCGGATAATGATCCGCATACATCGTCGGCACGGCTTGGCCCAACAGCGAATCACGAATGCGATCCCAGACGAGTTTGAATATTTCCGTAGTGGTAAGATTCATCGTTTCTTCGATTTTAAAAACCGAGCGAACTCCGCCTTAAGTTTTTCAGCAGTTGATTCCACCCAGTTGCCCGAGCCTTCAAGCACATCGAAACCTTTGGCCTCGACATACTTTGCGTACTCCATACCGGCGACCCATACGAGATAGGTTTTGTTGGCAGGGAGTTCGCGGGCGACAGACCGGGCATGTTCAAGCCCTTTGGTATGGGCTTCATCGGCACTTGCAGATTTCGCTTTTTCGCAACCTTTAGCTACTCTAACACGTTGGGTATGTACGAAAGCCTCATTGACTATTTGTCCATATTGGACTATGACATAGCCGATAGAGTTGCGTAAATTTCCTGTCCGATCATAGTATCCACCATGATTACGAGCATATTTCACAACATCTTCTCCGAGTTTCGTAAGCCACTCGACCGCTTTTCGGTCGTACTCTTCCTTTGCTTGCGCAAATTCAAGTTCCACCTCACGCCAGTTGGTACACTTTATAGCCATAATCTCGTATCTTCGTAACGTTGTCCACTTTTGTAGAAACCCTGAACCGGATACGACGCCGTGACCTTGTCTTTCGGTTTAGCCTCGGTGCGTGACGAGCGGTCAAAGATGTTGAATCCTCGGTTATCGAATATGCGCACATTCGTTCCGATGGGAATAGGCTGCGTATCCGCCGGCATAGTAACCTCGAAAGAGTAGAGGAAAGAATCCCCGTTTTGTCCTTTGATTTGTTGCGCCTGCCCGTTCTGACGGGCATTGCAGCGGCCGACGACGCGCCATTCATGCGCGCCTTCGACCCACGAACCATCGGGATTTTGCGTGGCGTCCTCCTCGTACCACATTTCGAGCGTATATGGGAATCTTACCATTGGTCGGAAATATCAATGATTTTCGATCGTGTGTCGAATTCGTCGGCAATATCAGTCAACCCGTTATCCTTTGCGAGTTTGAATATTCGCTCTTTCAGCCCGTCGGTGTCGTACGACAGTGAGTAGCCCCCGTTGCTCTCGCTCACGAGAACAATAAGTTTTCGCAGAATGGCGATTGCGGCCTTTGCCACGCTAACTTTGTCGGTTGCCGTATAGTCTGCTCGGGCGTCAATCCCCTCGTCGATGCAAGCCTTTTCTTTGAGGAAAGGATCCACATCGTAAGGATATAGGCTTGCCGATATTGCCTCGAATTTCGTCATAGAACTACGATTCTACGGTCAGCGAATAGATGCCGTTGATTTCGGTGATAACCGGAAGCGACAGCGACTGCGCTTTCGTGAACTCCACGCCGTTGGAGTTGTCGGTTTCGCCCTTGCCCCACTGCGAAATGCGAATGCGTCCGTAGTTGGAGTAGGTAACGCCCGGCTCCTGCCGCAGTTCGTTGTCTGCATAGGCATTCTTGATGACACCCAGCTTGCCAGACGGCACGAAAACGAGGTTCTTGTCGTTCCACGGAGAGTATTCCGCGAGCTTACCGTTGTCCTGAATACGGGTCATGCGACGGATAACCTCGAAGGTCGGGAATCCGTTCGAACGCATAAACTCGTTCAGGTTCGCCAGCAACAGCGGAGTGGACGACTTGTCGTTACCGAATACCGCCAACTTCATTTTCTTGTTACGGAGGATATACGACAGGCGTTTCTGCGAGAGCAGAATGCGATCGAACGTAACTTTGTCTTGTGCAGCGTCAAGGATGGCTTGAATATCCTCCAGCGTATCGACCGTATCTTTATTGCCATCCGTCCATAACGTTTTCGCGGTGGCAATGTTCTCAGATGGCATTTTGTAGTCGATCGTACCTCGTACACCGCCCTCAGGGTTGTTGGTTGCGTCAAACGTGAATACGCCTTTGTTCGACAACGCTCCGAGGAAGATGATGTCCAGTTTCGACTGCACGGAGTTCACGACCTTCGTAACATTGTTCCACATCAGGTTGATGAGCTGTTGCGTTTTGGCCGAATCGGACAGCATCCGAGAATCGAGAATCTGCAACACCTTCCGATACTCTTCGATGGGCATCGAGTAGGACATCTGATGGGTCAATACCTTCTGCTTGATCGTTTCCAGCCCCTCAGTTCCCATGATAGGCTCCTTACCTTTGGAGTCGAGCGTTGCAGCGGCGACGCTCAAATTGTACGAGCCGATCAACTCTTCGAAATTCAACCCGACAGTAGGGGTGTCCCAGTCGAGGAATCGCTCGTAAATATTCTGGTCGAACAGCCGCTTACGCAGTTCCGAGGCGGCATCGATGCGAATCTGTACCTGTTTAGTCAGTTCGCCGAAAATGGATGAATAAAATACTTCGTTCATTGTTTACCTCCTCTTTTACTGTCGTACATATTTGATTTCGGGGTTGTTCTTCAAGCTGTAACCTTGAAGCCATGCTGCGGGGACAGGGTAAGCTACATCTTTGAGGATGATACCCGCATATCCGGCCGATACGGTCTGAAATCCGTTATTGGAGGAATAAACCATATCGGTCTCGACAACTGCATCGGGCAGATTGTCGTCCGAAAGTACATCCACGCCTTCGGTCGCTCCCGTTACGGCCGCTGCGAACGTGATCACGTCGTAATCCGCATTCTTCGTGTCGATGCTTTTCACGGTCGAGTTTGATTCGCCGACCTTGACCGCATCTCCTACTTGGAGCATGGAGCCCTTTTGGACATGCGGAGCAGTCGTTGTGCCGCCCGACAGAACACGTGCGCTCTTACATACGGAGCATTCCATGTTGTCGAAGTCGAGTTTGATCGGCGTACCTTTGGGAATCTTTGTCCCTTCGGGATAGGTTTCTTTTAGCTTGAAGTCCCCCGGCAAGACGGCGAACTCGCCGCGCCAGAATACGGGGAACCCGCCTTTTACTTTTGTTTTTTCAAATACGATTGCCATGATTTTGAAATTTGATTATTCTTTGTCCGGAAGTGTTTCGGCCCACGCCCTTGCGAGCTCTTTGCCCTGCGTTTCGGGTGTGGACATCGGGAATCCCGAACCTTTCCCTTCCAGCCCTGCGGTAACCAGATTTTTCTGCACGCCTGCGAGGTAGTCGCCGATCGCTTTTTCGTCTGCGTCGTCAGCGATGACGAATCCCTCTTTCATGCGCCACTCCGGAATACCGAGTTCTTTGGCTTTTGCGGTGATGAGATTTGCACGCTCGCTCTTGGCCTTTTCCGCTTTCAGAGTATCGCTTTCCGTCTTGATGGCGTTGTAACGTTCCTCCTGTTGCTGTTTGTAGGCTTTGAACCACGCAGGTTCTTCATCGCCGGGTGCGTTTTTTTTACCCTGCTCGCCCCCACCGGCAGCTGATGCCTCGACCTTCGCTTTAAGTACATCGTATTGTCCTTTCAGCGCGTTGTACTCGGTACGCGCTCGGTCTGCGTCGGACTGAAAAACTTTCAGGAGAGGTTCGATCCCGCCGACTGCGGTTTCGATCTGCGATTCATCGGTGACGGATTTTTCCAGAATGGAGGCTACTCCGTCGAGAACCTTTGCACCGAACCCCAAATTAGAGTACTTGGTTTTCAGCGCTGCGAGAATTTTCTCTTTCATGTTTTTTCGTTCTATATGTTTTGGGATAAATCATCATATCCACCTCAAAAAAGGTCTGTCGGACAATACCAACAGACCTTCCTAACCTAACAACAACTACATGTAAGTTATTCCGTTCTATGTCTGTTGTCCTATATCTTCATAGGCTCTGCGACAAAATTCACCTCATTCGGCACATTATGCAAGAGTTATCGAAGAAAATTTTGCAAAAAATTTTGCGGGGGGGGGATTTTTGTAACTTTACGGTGCTAACCAATTACTTATTACATTATGAAGAAGTTTTTACTTTTATTTTTGGCAATTACGATGATTATCCCATTAGCCTATGCCGAAACCTCAAGCACCAATCATTATCAAACGGCCCAACAAAGAGTTTGCAAAATTGAAAGGGAATGTCTTGCAGCTACGACAGAAGCAAATTTCGAAACATTAAATCAGGTATGTAACCGTAAGGATGAAGCAGCATTGAAAAGAATGATTGCTGCCGGCCAAGTGTACATCCTTACTCCCTCAATGACAATTAGAATGGTCGATCATGGCTTTGCAAAATGTAAAGTATATGTTGTTGATTTAGGAATTGAGGTATGGGTATCAACGGATTTTATTGAATATAAATAGCTATGAATAATGATGAAATACGTTGCCCACGATGTAATTCTACGAATCTCCATGTGGACAAAAAGGGATTTAGCGGAGGTAAGGCTTTAGCGGGAGTTTTGACAGTTGGAGCACTTGGAGCACTTGCCGGAACTATAGGTAGCAATAATATTGAAGTTACTTGCTTGAAGTGTGGAAAAAAGTTCAACCCAATAAAAGAAGCGAAACAAAAAAGTCAGCGTGAATTCCAAGAAGAAATGGCCAAAAACAATCCAGTAGGACTTGTAATTGTGACATTTGGAAGTGCGCTGGCTGTTTTTCTATTATTTGTATCTGGCGTTTCTATCTGGTGGTCTGTATTTTTATTTTTAGCTGCTATTATTATTCCTTTATTTACTGGAAATAAAAAATAAAACAGATACGTGTGCGTCTTGAGGCCGTCTAAGACTTGTTAGACGGCCTTTTTAATTCGTACTGTTTTGCTATTCCAGAGTTTTTCCGAAAAGACAATTTGTAAAGGATTAAAAATTGTTAAACGGAATATTGGAACGACTCATATGCCTAATTGCTTATTCTCCACAATCCAATAAGGAAGTGTTCCGCGCTTCTGCGCCTTCTTGATGCGATCTTGATTTTCTTTCATCCACCTCGTAAATCCACTTGGCAGTTCCGTAATCTCGTTTTCCGCATCTTCCCACCAATCCTTGCCTGTGCCTTCGTTAGCGATAATCGGGACAGCGTAACAGCGGCAATTCGGGTGCCACCCGATGAATTTGAAAGACTTCGGATATTTCCCCTCCATTGCGTCGCATATTTCCAGCGGGGCTCGGCCTTTCTTGAATCGCGGGTACCAGAATTTCGCCAGCCACGCAGCATGGGATTTGGAAGTCTTTACCTCGTACCCGACGATGAAGTCGAGCTGCTGCCAGCGTATACTGTCAGCTTCACGATAAGCGCTGTTTATTTCGGTGCGGGCCATGCGCATAGCGTTCTGATAGGATGAACGGTATACGCCTTGTCCAGGGTGATAAGCCTGTGCCGCTTTCGACAGGGAGAGATTGCCGAACACATCCCGCACACGCCGGAACAGTTTGTCCGGCTCATTCAGGTACATGCGTACATCTCTGCTTATATTGGCCGCACTTCGCCCCTCGCTGATGCCAACCGACAGCGATAACTCGACGTGCCGTTCGAATTGCTTGGCGACGCTCCAAACTCTTTCGGACAACGTGTGACCATAAGTCGTTCTGCGCTGGAATGCTTCGAGCGTATCGAGATTATGAAGCATCCACCCTTTTTTCGGATCGTCGAACAGTTGTTTTACCCATGAATCGTTTTTATCGTTGGCAAAAGCCCATTCCGCAGCGATTCCGGCTGTAATTATGGTAGTTAATTTGTCTTGGAACGAAACCAACGAGGCATCGGCTTGTTTATGACGGCCTTTGTTAGATGAAAAGGCGAATAATCGCCCCGTTTCGGGCTGATAATTATATCCTACGCCCAAGCGAACCAATTCCTCCGAGGCAACATCATACAAAGCGTCGACCTGTCGGAGGTATTCTTCGACATGCGCTCGATGCTGTTGCTCCCATTGAGCAGCTTTCAAATTTAATCCGGGCATCGTTTCAAATTAGAATGTCGGCTCTACGATATTGCTCATTGACGCCTCTGCTTTTGCCTGCTTTATACGCTTGATTTCGGCGGTTACATCGTCAGCTGTTCCCATCAGTTCGACGCCCTTTTCAAGCGACATCACTCCGTCCTGCACGGCTCGGCCGATGGCAGCCCAGCGGGCGGTGACATCTTCGCTGAACGGCTCCGCAAACTCATGCTCGATTCTGAGTGTGGCCAGCTCGGAACGCAGATGAATATGGGTCACATTCATCATAATGGCGAGAATGAGATTTTTCTCCCTATCTACGGCTATATCGTAAATCTCCTTATTGTTTTCCCTCTTAATGTATCCCAAAACCATCGCGCGCTTGATCGCTTCCCCTGACAAAGTCCCCAGTCCTGCCATTTTCTCGGGGGTGAACTCGGGTGTGAAAGTATCGAACAGTATAGACCGCGCAAGATATTCCTTCTCTCGTTGTTGTGTCTCGGAAGAGGTTGGCGGATTGATGTATTCGAATTTCGAATTGTCGCCGGACATTTGGATCATTTTGCCCGGTTTGTCAGCACGACCTTTCAAGAACTCTACAACGTCGCTTGTGGCAGCTGCAATAGGGTCGGCAAAATAGTTATTTGTGTCGGCAATTTTGCTGTCTATATCTTCCTCGCGGTCTATGCGAGGATTAAGACTGCTCCATGCCTTATCCTGTTTGTAGTAAATAACATTTATTTTCCCCGTCGGGTTAAGCGATGCCGTAACTTCCCAATTAAGCGATCCTCGCTTACACCGGTAGATCGTATCGGGAGTTTGAATGTCGAAATGTTCAACGGTTGATGCCCCCTCTTTAAGGTAGTATCCATACCCGAATGCAATGAGATTGTTATATTGGTCGAATAGTGGCCGCAGGGTGTATCCTTCTGATTTGCATATTACCACGACTTTTACCTGCGGCTGGAAATTCTTATCACGATAAATATGATAAAGTTTCGCACATTCGGTCTCGGCCCCCGCTATGCGCTTTGCCCGACGCATGGAAACGTCAAACCGAATATCATGCAGAAATTGATTGTACGCCTCGAATGCTTCGTCCGATCCCTCGTTGTTCGCCTTTTTCCAGCGTATCGGATTTCCGAGCAGAAAGAACAACTCCACCTCATTGATATACTTCTGCCGTGCACGAGGCAATTTCTCGGTACGGTAAGGCCCTTGACCTTTCCGCATTTTGTCTGCCTTGCGCATAATACAGTGAAGTTCTGGATTATACTCTCGAATTGCCTGTAAAACCTCCGCATCGCGATTCTGCATGAGTGCTTGCACCTGTGTAATGTCTTTGTCCTTGATAAGCGTAAGTAAATCCCGCTCTGCACCGGCTGCGTTCAGATACTTATTGCGTATTGCATTGAGTAGGTTGTCGATGAATCCCATATCCGTATTTTTACCAAATTCCTAAATCCTCTTTGTCTAAATCTTCTCCATTGTCGAAATAGCCCCGCTTTTCGATTACTCCGGTCAGGGCATCTTCTGCGTCGTCATGGTTGTTAAACTCTTGCTGTTTGCGGTATGATTTGACATGAGAAGCAAACTCCGGCCATTTGTGCTCCCATCCTGTCGGAAAATAAACGAGGTTCTGTACTTCATTCGATCGCGTGAAGATGCGCACCCGCTTATTGTCGGTCTGAGTAAAAGGACAAAACGATGTAAAGTTATTCCCCATTATCCGGCATTGTGCTTCGACATTGCGCCCGAACGACCTGCCGCCATTGTTACTCTCGATATGACATATTTCCGTCTTGTTTCGGGATAACATCTCAGCCGTTGCTGGTTCTGTATATTCCATCGGCTTCTGTGTATATAGAATGTCCGTCACAAAATTGCCGATAGGAGTTTCCGTATAGCAGATCGAACATAGATAATCGCTGCCGGTGTCAGCGGTATCCGTATAATTTTTGCGCTTCATAGACGCAGCGTATGGAATGATGTCGTATGTCTTGAACTCTCCATACATCAGTCCTTCCAGTGGCTTGGGGTTCTGCATATACTGCGTCTCGAATACGAAGGAGTTCGATTTCTCGATTTTGTGCAACTCCTCCAATGTATGTTTGAAATCCCATAACGGCTGTTCACGACCGTTTTCATCATGCCAGATACAGGGCATCGAGAGTACTGTCCATTCTTCCGGCTCAATCTCCTGCAAATACCCGCACAGATCGTGTTCATGCAACCTCTGCATAATGATTATGATCGGCGTATGGCGGGAGTTTACACGATTGCGAATCGTGGATTCGAATCGATTGTTTACACGCTCTCGTATCGTTTCAGATAGCGCATCCTCTGGCTTGATAGGGTCGTCGATAACGATAGCTCCCGCAAAATCGCTTTCCCATGCAGGCATGAAATCGCCCATTTCGCGCCGTTCCCTGTCGGGATCATCCACTTGGCCTGCACCGAACCCCGTAACCTGCCCTGCCGCACTTACCGCATATAGTCCGCCGCCAGCGGAGGTGTACCACTTCTTCGCATTCTTCGATTCAATGCTGACCTCGGGGAACAGCCGTTGATAATAGTCCGATTGTACTATTTCATTTATTTCTTTCGAGTTGTCGAGAACGAGGTCGTCGGAATATGACAGATGGATAAACTTGCTGCGGGGATTTAGCGCTAGCCCATAAGCGACGAAATTTTTCGATACAAGTTCTGTTTTCCCATATCTGGGTGCGATATTGATGATAAGACGCTTTATCTCACCCCGTACTACTTTATCGAGAGCATTGCATATTTTGTGGTGATGATTGCCGACAACAAACCGCATACCCGTTTTATGCTTGAACATATAACGGGTGAAATTCAGCATGCCGGAAAGGCAGAAGGTGCGATCTATATCTATGTCGCGAACCATCAATATTCTTCTTCTAACTTTAGCCCGTATTCTTTTGCTTCTTGCGGAGTAAGAGTACGGGGAGGAAATAATGTTTCGCCATCCTTCCCCGTCAGAGGTTGCGACGCTTTACCGAACAGACGATCGAATAGAGAATCGAGGGTCGTGGTACGTCCAGCATTGGCATCCTTAACGACAGCCCGAACTACACCGACAATCCAAATTGGTGTATTCTTGCTGTCGGCGAGTTTTTTGAGGTTATCGAGGGGCTGCTCTAATAGGAATTGGATCAGCTTGAAATAGTCCTCTTTGCTCAATTCTGCTTTGGCTTCTGTGCCGAGCAGTTTTTTTATATGGTTGTACAGAGAAGGCTTCCGGCCGGGATTTTTCGGCGGATTGGTACTGGAAAATCTGGTTCTTTTTCCCAATTCACATATATCTTTTCTTCCTGCCATTTTAACCTTTTTATAACCTTTTATACCTGTTTCTTATATCTGCGTTTCTGTAAATATTCATATTCACGACGATCTCTTGTCCATCGTCCTGCGATACCTCGGTAAAATGTATGAGTTGTGCCATCTCCCCAATTAAATTTAACAATGGTTTTCCCTTGTGATTCAGCCTTTCGCAGTGTAGAGTTGAGATCGGCGGTTCTTCTCATATAGAATTGTAAAGCCGTCTCGTTTTTTCTGGAAGCCACGCTTCTTATCCCTCCACTTGTTTTAGCCATATCATTTTATAGTTATGTTGTATCTTTTCTTTAGTAATCTGCGGGCAGCTTGGACTGATTGATTATCCGGATGTCCTCTTGCCGCACTCAACAATGGAAGCATTGTTGTTGAGCGGGGACGTTTTATTTTGCCTGCTTTCACCAAATTTTCATATTCGGCTATGGCGTTGTTTCTTCTTTTGTGATATTCATTGCGGGCTACGTCGGCTTCTCGTTCAAATTTTTTACGACCACGAGCTGTTAACCGGATGTTCCGCCACTTATCATCCGTAAAATTACTGATTGGAGACTGAAGTCCTCGCTTCCCCAGATACTCATCAAGAGATATTTCTTTGGGGTGTTTATTTCCTCGTATCGAACCGCTTGTTTTAGCCATTGTGTTTTGTTGTCATTAATTGTTCGACATACACAAGGCTGTGTGTTGCACAATACTCTTGGACGATCTTTCCGCCTCCGTAAATGATAAGGTTCGGGGTATCTTTACCTGAAATCTCTTTCGCTATCTGATGCTCGGCTTTCAGGTATTCGAGTCGATCGGCATATCCTCGCGTGAAAAAAGCATTGTATCCATCGGGAATGCCCATGCGGTTGTATTCATAGAATTTCCGAGAGACATTCAAGTCGGCATATATAGAGATCCCACATTCCTGAAAGTAGCGGGAAATCCACCGTTTCTTGTAGATTTGTTGTAGTCCCCACGCTATGGGGGTCGTGTCGAATAATGACAAATTCGGTTCTACGGCTGCTACGCATCCGCTATTCAATACCTTTGTCGGGTCTTTCCATATCGCCTCGAAGCGATAATCGTCTACATAGAAATGATAGGTGGATACACCTTTCTTTTGCCGTGATTCGGCGCCGTAAGGAGCGAATGGCAGTTGCAATTTACCGACTTGCATGTCGAGGAGTAAATTCGGAATCTCGAAAAGATTGTTACTCTCGTAGATGCAGTCGGTGAGCATTAATTGATAGAATATGCTTCTATCTTCCTTATTTTCTGGATTGTCGTTGCCTGATTTATTATCTGGGGCCTCCCCAGATGCTACCGTTCCAACCTCTTCGTCAAATGCAGGCATGTCTAAACCGATCTCCTCGAAGTTTATATCCTCCCATTTATCGTCTTGCAAGACTTCGAAATCCCATTCCCCGTTGTTGATGTTATCACGCAAAATGATGTCATTTTCTTCTTGCTCGTCGAGGTTATCATAGATAATAACCGGAACCGATTTGAGCCCTATTTTTTTTGCGGCTTTAAGCCGTTGATTGCCGCATATGACGATTTCTGCTCCGGTTCGTGTGGATATGGCAATAGGGCGATGCTTCCAAAATCCGTGAGAACGGATTGAAAACATTAGACGTTCCATATCTTCCTCGGATATACGCCGGGGGTTACCTGGAAGCAATAGGAGTTCAGAAACCTTTCTGGTTATTATTTCGCTTGCATCCGCCATGTCCTTTCGTCGGAATCCGTGCCCTGCGTCATTGCAGGCTTACAAAGGCAAAGGTGCAATGCTTCGGCACATTATGCAATCTTTGCCGAAAAATTATTTGCAAACGACATTTCTTTTCTGCTGTCGTAACCCCGTCGGCCGTATTACCGACGGGGACATCTGTTTTCAACGCAGAGTATTGAAAGTACAGGGGCTCTATATTAGGTTCAGGTGCTTGAAGCAACGCCACTCTTGGCGCTCGGTGTCGTAATACACTTGTACGGTGTCGTTTTTCTTGCGGGTGTCGTTGCCTTCGACGGGCGGTACTATGTCAGAGCGCAGCGTGCCCCACGCTTCACGCAGGGTGCCGTCCACCTTGCGAAAGTAGAACCGCACTACCTCAGTGTGCATCTTTCGCACAAGGCAGAAGTTGCGCCACGCGAGTTTGAGGCACTCGCTGAATGCCTGGCGGGTCGTGCGATAGAATCGCCATGCCATGCACATGATGTTTGATAAATCGGTCAGTTTCATTGTGATTAAGGTTAAAAGTTAGCTTTGAGTTTTAGCAGTCGTAATACTTCGCGTAATTCGCTGTTGGTGTATTTCTCGGCGATATCTCGTGATACGCCATTCAGGTTCATGGCGAGCTCGATTGCTCGGGCTTTCGATATTTTCGGGGCGGGTTTGCGAAATTTCATATCTCTGTTTTTTATTTGTTAGTTCAACATTTTCTTCAACCAGTCAGCAGCTTCTTTGTCTTCTTCGCCGTCCTCGTCATAAACCGCTTCAACGGCTACTGTTTCGTCCTCGATCGACCAGCTCGGCGCCGTCCAGTAGTCACCCTTGTCCTCGACGATCTCGGCGTCGTATGCGATAACGGCTGTAATACCGTTACTCTCGATCTCGAAGGTCTCGGCTTCGCCGTTGAGCTTCGTAATGTACGTTGCCGCCTGCTTGGCGAGGTTTTGCATCGTGGTATAGGTTGCCGTTGTCATAGTTATTATAGCTATTGGTTTTATTTTCTGATGTAAATATAAAGCTATAAATTTAATTATGCAAATAAAAATTAAAGTTTTTGCTATTATTTTTGTGGAAAAATAAAGTTATAGCTACATTTGTACCAACACCAAACATTTAAAGCTATGGATATAAAGAGATCAATAAAAGCTAACGGCTTAACTGTTAAAGAAGTGGCCGAAAGAATGGGAATTACACCCGTAGGACTTAGCCAACATATTAATGGGAATCCGAGTGTAGAAGTGCTTGAACGTATCGCCGCTGCTATTGGCTGTAACGTGGGGGATTTTTTCGCCCCTCAGCCGACGAACACGATAATGTGTCCGAAATGTGGTACGGTGTTAGAGGTCAAAGAAAGGGAATAATCATGGAGCAAGAGTTGATCCTATACAATTCGGTGGATGGGAAAAGTCGCGTATCCTTATTAGCACGCGACGGTTCCGTTTGGCTCAATCAAGCACAGATCGCAGAACTTTTTTCCACCTCTGTTCCCAATATCAGCCAACACGTAAGTAATATACTAAAAGAAAATGAATTAGACGGAAATTCAGTTGTTAAGGAATACTTAACAACTGCCGCAGATGGCAAACCCTATCAGGTCAAATTTTATTCACTGGAAATGATTTTGGCAATAGGTTTCCGCGTCCGATCCATCCGTGGTGTGCAATTCCGCCAGTGGGCAAACCGCAATCTCGCCGAATATCTCCGCAAAGGCTTCGTTATCGACGATGAGCGCCTGAAAAACCCAAACGGCCGCCCCGACTATTTCGACGAGTTATTGGATCGCATTCGGGATATACGTGCCTCGGAAAAGCGATTTTATCAGAAGGTGCGCGATCTGTTTGCATTGAGCAGCGATTACGACACGACGGACAAGGCTACGCAAATGTTTTATGCCGAAACGCAAAATAAGCTCCTCTATGCCGTAACAGGACATACATCCGCGGAGATCGTGATGCAACGAGCCGATGCAAATGCTCCCAATATGGGGCTTACCTCCTGGAAAGGTGCCGTAGTACGCAAGCAGGACGTTATTATTGCCAAAAACTACTTGACACACGACGAACTCGATTCTTTGAACCGGCTGGTTGTGATCTTCCTCGAAACAGCCGAGTTCAGGGCAAAGAGCAGGAAAGACCTTACGATGGGATTTTGGAGGGAGAACGTAGATAAAATTCTGGTATCGAACGATCAGCCCCTTTTACCCAATGCCGGTACGGTTGGCAAAGAGCAAAAAGACGCATTCGCCTACCAGGTTTATGAAGAGTTCAACGCCCGCAGAAAACGTAAGGCCGCAATCGAAGCCGATCGGGAGGATATGGAACAGTTAAAGGAGCTGGAATCCGAAATCAAACACCGAAAATAAGACCTTCCTGCATTGCGGGAAATTGATAACCATAAAGGTGGAATAACGGTATGCGGCGGCTTGCTGGTGCAGGGCACTCCTTATAAATGTTCACTTTTTTTGTGGATATCCCAAAGAAAGCATTATATTTGCGATTGAAAACTATACGACACGATGTTTATAGAGTTCGACAAAGAGTATTTGCGGGAATTGTTCGAGCAAGGACGCACGGGCGACAAAAAGCACCGATACCAACCCGAGGTAATACGAGGGTATTATAAATGCGTTATGCTGCTGAAACGGTCGGCGAACGTGGAGGAGCTATACCGGATCAACTCGTTGAATTACGAGGTTCTGCAAGGCGACAAAGCTGGTATTTCGTCCGTCCGTATCAATCGCAAATATCGCCTCGAATTTACCGTAAGGGAGGTAATGAACGAACAGATAATAACCGTATGCCGATTGTTGGATATTAGTAACCACTACAAGCAATAGCGATATGGAAACTACGAAAAGGATTTACGCCCCGCATGAATTGATATGCGCCGAACCGATTCACCCCGGCGAGATTCTCAAAGACGAATTACAGGCGCGGGGCATATCGCAACGAAAATTCGCCGGTATTATCGGAATGCCTTACACGGCGTTTAACGAAATAATCAACGGCAAACGATCGATAACGACCGATACGGCATTGAAGATTGAGGCAGCAACAGGGATAACTGCGAATTTGTGGATAGGTTTGCAATCAGACTACAATATGCAGACCGCCCGCCGAGATACCCGTCTTTCTGCGGTATTGGAACAAATCCGCAAGGCAGTTGCGATGTTATAACTACGGGAAAGAACCCCGATCAAATAGATGCCCAAAGCCTCGCAAAATCGGAGAAGGCGAGCTGAATAGATGATTAGCGATAACGAAGAGCGTGTGCAGCTTCTCTATTCAACGCATAACTGCTTTTAGATAAAACACCGTTCGAATGGTTGTTGAATCCCATTCGAACGGTGTTTTTTGGGTGCGTGTGAATTATTTGTTTTAGGCTATTGATAACCTTGAAAATAATTTATCAGTTTTGAATTCATCGCATCCGGTTTTGGCGATTATATGATAGATTTTTAGGGAGCATAGAGTCTATTTCAATAGATCGATACTTGTTACATTTTCACTTATGATCGAAGTAGTTTTATCTTTGGCAAAGCCGGGGAATTCTCCCATAACGTCCCGATAAATCGTTATGTACTTGTTTATCTGTTTCCGAATGTTATCCAAAGCCTCTCCCCATGTAGTTCCTCGGGCAATTATCCCGTCCTTAAATTCATCAAAAACATTTGGGTCAGATGCATATGTTAACGTGGGATCAGCAACACGAGCGAAGAAATCGCCTTTTTCCTGTTTTTTAATAACAATTATCATATCTGTAAACTTAAATTAGAATAATTTAAACCCCTTGATTCCCTCTTCAAATTTTATTTGCATTTGTTGTTGGATATTGCGACGAGATTTTGTATATTTAACACTACCTTTTGGGTATAATGGCATTATCCGACTTTGCTTTGCTTAAAGGGAGCGACAAGATCAAGAATGCGATCCAAACGTTCCCCTTGTTTTTTCAGCTCTTCTTGATTCATACGGAGGGTGTTTCCATGCTGTTCAATAGCAGACAATAAATTTCGTAAGTCCATAGCTGTAATATTTAGGTTCGTAGTTTCTTCGGATATTGGGGTATTTTCTTTAAGCATGGTACCTTCTCCTGTCAACAACCAACTATATTGTATTCCGAATAGGTCGCTCCATTTTTGGGCGACCTTTTTTCCGAAAGGCTGACCATTCAGATATGCTCCTACGGCCTGTTGCGAAACGCCCAATTTAGCAGCTATTTCAGATTGGGTTATCCCTATACTGCTGAAATGCTCTTTTAATTGTTCGCTGATATATTTATAGTCGGTCATATTATTATAATATTTTCTTATACATATAAAATATTTGTAATTCCCTATTGTATACAAATAAATTTATTGT
>ENA-UOJE01000438-UOJE01000438.1-human-gut-metagenome-genome-assembly--contig:-C23-NODE-438-length-47946-cov-232.636926_pt1 | contig 47946 bp, 37 predicted proteins | sample MGYA00242341_ERZ723888 | MGnify/ENA metagenome assembly ERZ723888 | reverse complement strand
TTGCAGGGCGCGGGATATGACGGGATGGGATACGAGGAAGCGCGAGAGATCGTCAAAGATAATATCGAGTACGACATTCTCGTGCAGGACCCGCGGCAGGACAAGGAGCAGCTTGACGAGGTAGTGGAGCTTATTGCGGAAACCCTCTGCTCCCGCAGACAGACCATCGTTGTGGCAGGCGACGAATATCCGGCAGATATGGTGAAGGAGAAGCTGCTGCGCATCACGTCCTCCCACATCGAGTACGTCTTTGACTGCCTGAAGCAGAATACCACCTACGTCCGCAACATCAAGAAATACCTGCTGGCGTCGCTGTTCAACGCACCCAGCACCATTGGCAGCTACTATTCCGCCCTCGTCAACCACGATATGTACGGCGACGGGCTGCGCGGCCGGTAGCCGCCGCGTCCCATGGAGGACGGCGTTCCCCATATCCGCGCGCCCCCTGCGGGGCGCGGAACCATTCTATCCGCTCATGCGGTAAAAAACAGGAGGACAAGGCACATGGCAAAATCTAATTATCCCCATAAGCAGAGAAGCGGCGGCAGCAACCGGGGCGCGCTCATTGCGCTGCTGGTGCTGCTCATCATCGCGGCGGCGGTGTTCCTGCTGCGAAGCTGCACAGACGGCAAGACGCCCGATCCCGCCCCCGGCGGCATCGTCTACGACCCCGGCGCGGTGGAGGGCGGCTGGAATGAGGCGGACACGGACAAGATCGTGGACGCGCTCAACGAAAAGGTGGAGCAGGGCATGATCAACATCTCCATGAACACCACGCCCATTTTCCAAAACGGCAGCTCTGCCGGAAACCTGATGATCGTCAACGAGAGCGTCAACAACTACCCGCAGGTGGTGGAGATCCACCGCAACGACACCGGCGAGGTGATCTACAAGTCCGGCGCGATCCCCGTAGGCAGCAAGCTGGAAACGGCGAAGCTGTCCGCCGACCTTGACGCCGGAACATACGAATGCACCGCCCTTTTCTACAACGTAGACCCCGACAGCGGCGAATACCTCGGCTGCGCGGGCGCTGTCATCACCGTCACCGTTCTGGAGTGACGGTTTTTCATTTCGTGACCATGCCGCAAGGCGGTCAATATATTTTACAAGCCGAAAGGCGAAAGGAGAAAAACCTATGAAAAAGCATACCTCCAAGCTCATCGCACTCGTCCTGGCGCTCTGCCTCTGCCTCAGCCTGTCCGTTTCCGCGTTCGCGGCGGAGATCGACAGCTCCGGCGGCTCCGGCTCCACCCCCGTCAACCTCAGCTCCACCTCGGACGGCACCGAGGGCGGCGACCCCTCCGCCACCGCCATGCGCGTCACCGTTCCCACCGCGCTCCCGATGGCCATGTCGCAGGACGGCGACGTGACCACCGCCAACAACTGCCAGATCGTCAACCACTCCTACGGCGCGGTGCGCGTGAAGTCCGTTTCCATCACCGCAGCCTCCGGTTGGAAGCTCACGGCCTTCGGCAATAAGTCCATTCTCGCCGGAGAAAAGGTGGACAGCAACAAGCTGGGCTTTGCCATCTCCATCGGCGGCGGGCAGCAGAAGGCCACCGACGCCTCCAACGCCAACACCCAGACCCTCATCGACGCGCCCATCGCAGGCTGCTACATGACCGGCGTGGGTGACAGCACCGGCAACACCGTGAAGATCGACTACGCCGCCATCGTCACCCCGCTGTCCGCCGCCGTGACCGGCGCGACCGTGGCAAACGTGGTGTTCATCGTGGAGTGGGATACCGCGGCGTAAGAGAAAAACCCAACAGCCAAGCGAATAAACCACAAAACAGCGGCGGGCAGCTCCCTTTGCGGGGGCTGCCCCTGCCGCAGAAAGGCAGGCTTTATGAAACGAAAAACCATCCCGGCGTTTTTCCTCGCCCTTGCGCTGGTGTTTTCCCTTTCCACCGGCGCGCTGGCGGCAGGCACGACCACCGCCACCGTACCGGTGACGCTGACCGTTTCCAACGAGTACCGGGCGGTCAACGTCACCGTCCCCGCCGCCCTGCCCGTGTACGTCATCAACGGCACGGTGGTCACGGCAGACAACGCGAGGATCACAAACAACGCCAAAACCGGCTCCGTGCAGGTGACGGGTCTTTCCGTCACGGACGGAGCGTACAAGGTCGGGAGCTACGACAGCTTCTCCGGCAGCAAGACCATTGCCCTGAAGATTAACGGCTGCGTCACAACCGGCGCGGGCAGAATGCAGCTCACGTCCTCCGCCTTTCCTGTGATCGCGGCGGGCGGAAGCCAGAAGCTCACCTATTTCGCAAAGGTGTCCGGCGACGCGCCCAACAGCAAGGACGTACAGGCAGCGAACGTGGTATTTACCATCTCCATCGTGGATTAAGGAGGGGGCAGCATGACGCTTATGAAAGCAAAAAAGCCGCTGGCTCTGCTGCTGGCGCTTCTGGCGGCGCTGTCGCTGCTCGGCACCACGGCGCTGGCGGCAGGGCTGCCGGAGGAAACGATTGCGGCACAAACGGAGCTGTGCGGCGAGGACTGCGGACACACGCACGAAGAAGTATTTTCACACACGGAACACGCAGAAGAATCCCTGCCAGAACCGGAAGAAATAGCTGTGCCGGTGGCAACACCTCTGTTGGAACAGCCTGAACCGGAAGCCGAACAGCCCTCCGATACCTCCGGCGTGATTCCGGGCAGCGGCATCTATTGGGAACTCAACGAATATGGCTGGCTCATGCTCTCCGGCAACGGGAGCTGTCCTACATTTGTAAGCCCGGACGACCAGCCTTGGGCGGCGGTACGGGAGCAAATCACACAGGTGTGGTTTGAGGATATGGACGCGCTCTCCATCCCCAGCCTTGCCTACTGGTTTACCGGCTGCACCGCCCTGACCATGGCGGAGATTCCCTACACCACGCCGGTCATCGGTGCGGCGGCCTTTGCGGACTGCCCCTCACTGCGGCAGATTCAGCTCTATTACAGCGGCACTTTTACCATCGTCCCCGGCGCGTTTTCCACCGGCTCTCTGACGCCGCTGCTGGTACTGTTCATCCCGGAATATGACAGCGTTCTGGGTAATCTCGCGGCATACGACTGGACGGAGGATCGCCGCGCCGCCTACTTTGAGGACGTTTACGGCATCACCCTGCTGGCGACGGGGTACTGCTCCAACTGCAAACGGACGTGCAGCTACACGGTGGAGTATGAGCAGTGGACAAACAGCGAGCATTGCGTCCGGCACTGGTGTTCCAACTGCGGATACGATCAGGCGGGCGGCGTCAACGGCGAAGCCCACAGCTTCCGAAGCGGCGTCTGCTCCAAATGCGGCTACTCCAACGGCAGCGGCGGAGGCGGCGGTGGAGGCGGAAACGTCTGCTACCACAGCTCGACCCGTACCTCGTGGAGCGGCTGCGACTGGTATGAATACTGCCGTTCCTGCGGCGCACTGGTGGACTACGGCACCAGCCACGGCACCTACGTTTACGGCGCGTGGGAGTATTACAGCAGCAGCCAGCACCGGCGCAGCTACGCCTGCTCCGACTGCGGCGAGGGAACCTATCGCTACGCCTCCCATTCGGTTTCAACGCAGTACGCGCAGTACAGCGCAGCCCAGCACCGAACCGTGCAATCCTGCTCCGTCTGCAATGCGACGCTCTCCTCGTCCTATTCCGCCCATACCTTCACCTACGGAACCTGGCAGAGCGATTCTGCCACGCAGCACCGCAGGACCAAGACCTGCTCCGCCTGCGGATACAGCGAGTATGAATACGCCGCCCATTCCCTGACTGCCGGTGCATGGCAGACCGACGAGGGCGCGAACTATTCCACCCGCCACAAGCGGCTGCTCTCCTGCGCCTGCGGGTACAGCCGGTATGAGTACGCCGCGCATCAATGCACGTCCGAGGAAGCGTGGCAGGATTTTGACGCGGAGCGCCACACCCGCCATGAATCCTGTCTGTGCGGATACGAAAGAAACCTTTATACCTACCATGTCTTTTTGGACACGCTGACGCTGTTCAGCGATACGGAGCATACAAGAACCCGCACCTGTGAGTGCGGGCGCGTTGTTACGGCGGAGGAAGCCCATGCGTTTCAGTACGGCGCGTGGCAGAGCGTTTCCGACACGGAGCATCGCCGCGCCGTTTCCTGCGATTGCGGGTATAATGGTTTTGCGGTGCAGGCGCATCTTGACGGGGACAGCGACGGATACTGTGATGACTGCGGTTATCTGCTGACCCGATTTTCAGTCATCGTCCCTGCCGGTATGACGCTGACCGTATCAAAAACCGGCACAGTCTATGCCGCATCCAACGTCCGCATCGTCAACCGCTCCACCGGCGCGGTCAGCGTCAGCTCCGTCACCCTGCGCACAGAGAACGGCTGGACGCTGGTGCCGTTTTCCACCAATATGGCAACAGAAAAGGTGGACAGCCGTAAAATCGGCTTTTCTGTCAACGGCGCACAGAGCAGGACGACCGGTGCGGAGGAAGCCCTGCCCCTCGGCGGCGGCTGGCGCATTCCCGGCGGCGAGGCGCTGCCGCTGCACTATGACGCGGTGGTATCTGCCGCCTCCCGTCCCATCTCCGAGCAGGTGCTGACCGTGATTTTCGTGCTGGAATGGGCGGGCGCGTAACAATTCGCCCCACTATGCGGGAAAGGAGGGATGACCCTTGCAGGAGGAAGTGGAAAACAGAGCGGTCACGCTGGTCATCAGCGCGACAAAGCTCACCGGGCGGCTGCTGAAAGCCGCCATTCTGAAATATCTGGCAAGCCGAAAGGAAAAGCGGCTGCAAAAAGCCCGCGCCGCGCCGGAAAAGCCCACCGGCAAGCAGACGGTGAAGCAGCTCATCGGGCAGAATCAGGGCGTATCCAATATCGAGATCACCGACAGCAATATCAAATCCTTTGAGCGCGTGGCACGGAAATACGGCGTGGATTTCGCTCTGAAAAAGGATAAGTCCGGGGATATTCCCAAATACCTTGTTTTTTTCAAAGCCCGCGACGCCGACGCTTTGACGGCGGCGTTCCGGGAATACACTGCAAAAGAGGTCAAGCGGGCCTCGCAGGACAAACCCTCGGTGCTGGAGCAGCTCCGTGCGCTCAAGGCGAAGGTGCTGTCCCTTACGCCGGACAAAGCCCGGAACAAGGATAAGGGGCTGGAGCTATGAAACAGATCAACGTAAAAAAGCTCCTGCTTCCCAACCTCCCCTATGTCTTTATCGCGCTCTTTGCCACCAAGCTGGGGCAGGCGGCGCGGCTGGCTCCCGGCGCGGACTTCTCTCAAAAGGCGCTGCACATCATGGAGGGCTTCGCCGCCGCGTTCCAATCGGCGCTGCCCAGCTTCCACCCCATCGACCTGTGCGTGGGCGTTGCCGCCGCCCTGCTCATCCGGCTTGCCGTCTACGTCAAGGGGAAGAACGCGCGGAAGTTTCGGAAGAATATCGAGTATGGCAGCGCAAGATGGGGCAACGCGGAGGACATCAAGCCCTATGTAGACCCCACCTTTGCCAACAACGTCATTCTCACCCAGACGGAGCGGCTGACCATGAACAGCCGACCCAAGGACCCGAAAACGGCGCGGAACAAAAACGTGCTGGTGGTGGGCGGCTCCGGCAGCGGCAAGACGCGGTTTTTCATCAAGCCCAACCTCATGCAGCTTCACAGTTCCTACGTTGTCACCGATCCAAAAGGCAGCATCGTGGTCGAATGTGGAAAATTACTCCAGCGGAACCAGTATAAGATCAAGATACTGAACACGATCAACTTCAAAAAGTCCCATCACTACAACCCCTTCGCGTATCTCCACTCGGAAAAGGACATTCTGAAGCTGGTCACGACCCTCATCGCCAACACGCAGGGGGACGGCAAGAGCGGCGACGATTTCTGGCGCAAGGCGGAGACGCTGCTCTACACGGCGCTCATCGGGTATATCTACTACGAAGCGCCGGTGGAGGAGCAGAACTTCGCCACCCTCATCGAAATGATCAACACCATGGAGGTGCGGGAGGACGACGAGGACTTCAAAAATCCCGTCGATCTGATGTTTGAGGAGCTGGCAAAACGGGAGCCGCATCACTTCGCCGTGCGCCAATATGCCAAATATCGCTTAGCGGCGGGCAAGACAGCAAAAAGTATTTTAATTAGCTGCGGTGCGCGCCTTGCCCCCTTCGACATTCAGGAGCTTCGGGAGATCACCTCCTATGACGAGTTGGAGCTGGACACGCTGGGCGACCGGAAAACGGCGCTGTTTATCATCATTTCCGACACAGACGACACCTTCAACTTCCTCGCCAGCATGATCTATACCCAGCTTTTCAATCTCCTGTGCGACAAGGCCGACGATGTGTACGGCGGCAGGCTCCCCGTCCATGTGCGCTGCCTCATCGACGAGTGCGCCAACATCGGGCAGATTCCCAAGCTGGAGAAGCTGATGGCCACCATCCGCAGCCGCGAGATCTCCGCCTGCCTTGTTTTGCAGGCACAGAGCCAGCTCAAGGCGCTCTACAAGGACAACTGCGACACCATCATCGGCAACTGCGACAGCTCCGTATTCCTCGGCGGCAAGGAGCCGACCACATTAAAGGAGCTGTCCGCCGCGCTGGGCAAGGAAACCATTGACACCTTCAACACGGGAGAATCCCGCGGGCGTGAGGTTTCCCACAGCCTGAACTATCAGAAGCTGGGCAAGGAGCTGATGAGTCAGGATGAGCTTGCCGTTCTTAATGGCGGTAAGTGTATCTTGCAGCTTCGCGGCGTAAGGCCGTTCCTATCCGACAAATACGACATCACAAAACACCCCAACTACCGATACCTCTCCGACGCGGACCCGAAAAACGCCTTTGACATCGAAAAATTCCTCTCCGCAAAGCTCAAGCTGAAGCCGGAGGAGGAATTTGAGGTCTTTGACGCGGGCGCGGCCGCAGGTTCAGAATCCGCCTGAACGGGCGGATTTTTATATATACATCAGACACCCATTCCGTAAAGGAGGACGCCGACAATGCAAGAGATACAGGCGAAACGCAAAGTCGGAGGAAAGCACAACCGAAAATTTGAAAGGAGAAGCCGGAATCGACAGCCGCACACAGCGGCCAGCTCATTCCGGCTTTGCGGTTTCCATCGTAAAAACCATAAAGAAACGATTCCGGCACATAAAATATGGATTTCTTCAATAGCGCAGTCGATGTGTTGCAGACCCTCGTCATTGCCCTCGGAGCCGGTCTTGGCATCTGGGGCGTGATCAACCTTCTGGAAGGTTACGGAAATGACAATCCGGGGGCTAAATCACAGGGCATGAAACAGCTCATGGCTGGCGGCGGTGTGGCGCTCATCGGTATGATCCTCGTGCCGCTGCTCAAAGGGCTGTTCGGTTAATCCCGTCCATGCCGCAATGTAAAACCCTTCGCCCCTGCCCGCCTGACACGGGCGGGGGCGGGAAAGGAGGGCCATCCCATTGGACCTGATATGGGAAAAATTCACCGAATGGCTCAAGGAGCTGCTGGTGGGCGGCATCATGGACAACCTCACCGGCCTCTTTGATAACGTCAACGCCAAGGTCGCGGAGGCGGCGGGACACATCGGCAGCACCCCGCAGGCGTGGAACGCCAATATTTACAGCATGATCCGCTCTCTCTCGGACAACGTGATCCTGCCCATTGCAGGCGTGATCCTCGCCTTTGTGATGACGCTGGAGCTGATACAGCTTATCGCGGACCGCAATAACCTCCACGACATCGACACATGGGTATTCTTTCGCTGGGTATTCAAGACGGCGGCTGCCGTGCTCATCGTGTCCAACACTTGGAACATCGTCATGGGCGTGTTTGAGGCGGCGCAGAGCGTGGTCAACCGCGCCTCCGGCCTTATCGTGGGCAACACCTCCATCAACCTTGCCGACCATATCGCGGACCTTGAGGCGCGGCTGCTGGAGATGAACGTGTGGTCGCTCTTGGGGCTGTGGCTGCAATCCTTCGTGGTGGGCTTCACCATGTGGGCGCTGACCATCTGCATCTTTATCATTATCTACGGCAGAATGATCGAGATATACCTCGTCACCAGCATCGCGCCCATCCCCATGGCCACCATGATGGGCAAGGAATGGGGCGGCATGGGGCAGAATTATCTCCGCTCCCTGTTGGCTTTGGCGTTTCAGGGCTTTCTCATCATCATCTGCATCGCCATCTATGCGGTGCTGGTACAGAATATGCTCATAGACGACAACATTTCCACGGCCATCTGGCTGTGCATGGGCTACACGGTGCTGCTCTGCTTCACCCTGTTCAAAACCAGCAGTCTCGCAAAGTCAATTTTCAACAGTCATTGACGGAGGTAAACCAATATGGCATACGTTCCCGTACCCAAAGACCTGAACGCGGTCAAGACCAAGGTGCTGCTGAACCTGACGAAGCGCCAGCTCATCTGCTTCGGCGCTGGTGCGGCGCTGGGCGTTCCGCTGTTCTTCCTGCTCAAAGCCCATACCGGCGTCAGCACGGCGGCGATCTGCATGATCCTGCTCATGCTGCCCTTTTTCCTGCTGGCCATGTATGAGAAGAACGGACAGCCCCTTGAAAAGATCGTCCGCAACATCGTGCAGGTCTGCTTCCTGCGCCCCAAGCAGCGCCCCTACGCAACCAATAATTTCTACGCCGTTCTGGAACGGCAGGACAATTTAGACCGGGAGGTGTATCGCATTGTCCACCCGCACAAAACTCACCCGCGCCGAACGCAGGCAGATCGAGGCCGCCATCGCAAGAGCGAAGCGGCAGGATAAGAAACAGAAGTCCGCACAGGACAGCATCCCGTTTCAGCGGATGTTTCCCGACGGCATCTGCCGCGTGACGGACAGCTACTACACGAAAACCGTCCAATTTCAGGACATCAACTACCAGCTCAACCAGAACGAGGACAAGACCGCCATCTTTGACGGCTGGTGCGACTTCCTCAACTACTTTGACAGCTCCGTGCGTTTTCAGCTCTCCTTTGTGAATATGTCCGCCAACAAGGACAATTACGCAAGGTACATCACCATCTCGCCGCAGGGCGATGATTTTGACAGCATCCGTCTGGAATACACCCAGATGCTCCAGAACCAGCTTGCCCGCGGCAACAACGGCCTCATCAAGACCAAGTACCTGACCTTCGGCGTGGAGGCGGATGGGCTGAAAGCGGCAAAGCCCCGCTTAGAGCGCATCGAAACGGACATCCTCAACAACTTCAAGCGCCTCGGCGTGGCGGCGGAGCCCATGAACGGCATGGAGCGGCTGCGGCTGCTGCACGGGATGCTGCACATGGACGAGCAGGAGCCGTTCCGCTTCTCGTGGGACTGGCTGGCACCCTCCGGGCTTTCGGTCAAGGACTTCATCGCGCCCAGCTCCTTTGAGTTCCGCACCGGGCGCTCCTTCGGCGTCGGCAGGCGCATCGGCTGCGCCAGCTTCTTGCAGATTTTAGCGCCGGAGCTGAACGACAGGATGCTGGCGGACTTCCTCGACATGGAAAGCTCCCTCATCGTCAGTATGCACGTCCAGTCCGTGGATCAGGTCAAGGCCATCAAGACCATCAAGCGCAAGATCACCGATTTGCAGAAAATGACCATCGAGGAGCAGAAAAAGGCCGTCCGCGCCGGATACGACATGGACATCATCCCCTCGGACCTTGCCACCTACGGCACGGAGGCGAAGAAGCTGCTGCAAGACCTGCAAAGCCGCAACGAGCGAATGTTCCTGCTGACCTTCATCGTGATCAACACCGCAGGCAGCCGCCAGCAGCTTGACAACAACGTATTTCAGGCGGCCAGCATCGCCCAGAAGTACAACTGCCAGCTTACCCGCCTTGATTTCCGGCAGGAGGAGGGGCTGATGAGCAGCCTCCCCTTGGGGCTGAATCAGATCGAGATACAACGGGGCCTGACCACCTCCAGCGTCGCCATTTTCATTCCCTTTACCACGCAGGAGCTGTTTCAGGACGGCAAGGAAGCCCTGTACTGCGGGCTGAACGCGCTGTCGAACAACCTCATCATGGTAGATCGCAAGCGTCTCAAGAACCCCAACGGCCTTATCCTTGGTACGCCCGGCAGCGGCAAGAGCTTTGCCGCAAAGCGGGAGATCGCCAACGTGTTCCTCGTTACTGACGATGACATCATCATCTGCGACCCCGAAGCCGAATACGGACCGCTGGTGGAGCGCCTGCACGGACAGGTCATTAAAATCTCCCCCACAAGCCCGCACTACATCAACCCCATGGACCTGAATCTCAATTACAGCGACGATGAAAACCCGCTGAGCCTGAAATCCGACTTCATCCTCTCCCTCTGCGAGCTGATCGTGGGCGGCAAGGACGGCCTCATGCCGGTGGAAAAGACCATCATCGACCGCTGTGTGCGCATGGTGTACCGGGATTATCTCAGCGACCCTGTGCCGGAGAATATGCCGATTCTGGAGGACTTGTATAACGAGCTGCGGCGGCAGGAGGAAAAGGAGGCGCAGTACATCGCCACGGCTTTGGAAATCTACGTTTCCGGCTCTCTCAACGTGTTCAACCACCGCACCAACATCAACATCGCCAACCGCATTGTCAGCTTCGACATCAAGGAGCTGGGCAAGCAGCTCAAGAAGATCGGGATGCTCATCGTGCAGGACGCCGTGTGGAATCGAGTGACCGTCAACCGGGAAGCCCACAAATCCACCCGCTACTACATTGACGAAATGCACCTTTTGCTGCGCGAGGAGCAGACGGCGGCCTACACCGTGGAAATCTGGAAGCGCTTCCGCAAGTGGGGAGGTATCCCCACCGGCATCACCCAGAATGTCAAGGACCTGCTCTCCTCCCGCGAGGTGGAGAACATCTTTGAGAACAGCGATTTCATCCTCATGCTCAATCAGGCCAGCGGCGACCGGCAGATTCTCGCCAAGCAGCTCAATATCTCCCCGCATCAGCTCTCGTATGTCACCCACAGCGGTGAAGGCGAAGGGCTGCTTTTTTATGGCAACGTCATTCTTCCCTTTGTAGACCGTTTCCCCCGCGGGGAACTCTATGACCTGCTCACCACCAAGCCACAGGAGCAGACTGCATAACAAAACAAGAAAGGAATTGCACGATGGAAAACAAACTGATGATTTTTGAAAACGAAGCCTTTGGAAAGGTGCGAACGCTGAACCTCAACGGCGAGCCGTGGTTCGTAGCGGCGGATGTGTGCAAAGCGCTGGAACTGGGGAATCCGAGCATGACGGTTGAGCGTCTGGATGATGATGAAAAGGGTATCAGTACTATTGATACCCTTGGCGGGAAACAGCGCATGGCAATCATCAACGAACCCGGGCTGTATTCGCTGGTGATCACCTCCCGCAAGCCGGAGGCAAAGGCGTTCAAGCGCTGGATCACCCATGAGGTCATTCCGGCCATCCGCAAGCACGGCGCGTACATGACAAAATCCGTGCTGGAGCAGGTCTTGGAAAACCCGGAGCTGGTGCTGCTCATGGCGCAGCGGATGTTGGAGGAACAGCGGAAGAACGAGCTGCTTCAGCAGGAGCTGCGGCTGGCAAAGCCCAAGGCGGACTTCTACGACGCATTCATTCACCCGGAGTGCTGCACCAATCTCCGCGCCACCGCAAAGGAGCTGAAGGTGCCGGAGAAAATGTTCACCGCGTTCCTCATCCGCAAGCGCTATCTCTACCGCGCGCCCTCCGGTACGCTCCTACCCTACGCCAAGCCCGCCAGCGACGGTCTGTTCTTCGTGAAGGACTATATCGCCGTCAACGGGCATCAGGGGGTATATACCCTTGTCACGCCCAAGGGCAAGTCGCTGTTTTTCACCATGCTGGGTGAGATCGCCTGACCTGATTCTACTATAAATAATGTAAAGGAGAGCATCACAATGGAAAAAGAAAATCTGTACCTCATCCACGGCGAGGACTACCTGCGCCACATCGAGGAAAAGCTGGAGCTGCTGTGGATGGCGACCATCCTCATGCACTACATCAAAAACGGAGCCGAGAAGGACGGCTATCTGGACCTTGTACGCAGATCCACCCTCGACTTTGACGAGCGCTGCGAGGAGATGTTCAGTTCTTGGGGCATGGCGCTCAATTACCTCAAGTCCCATGACCTTGCGGACTTGTCCGACCTCATCGAAAACGACCTGATCGAGCCGGAATACGCCGGTTACGTTCCTGCGGATGATCCCTGCTGCCCCGGCGAACGCTGCTGCGAGTATGCCGAGCGCATGGAGCGCGAATACACCGCAGAGCGGGAGGCGGACGAGGACAATGAGGACGCCGACGTATTTGAGTATGACGGAGAACCGGCCATATCTGAGCTGACCGGCGTATGCAGGGACATCCTCACGGCTGTCGAGGGGCTTACCTCGCTTCTAAGGGATGAGTTCGACTATGCAGGCTGACCGCATTTACTGCGGCGACGCCCTGACCGTGCTGAAAACCCTGCCGGACAATTCCGTGAACTGCTGCGTAACCTCGCCGCCGTACTACGCACTGCGGGATTACGGCGTAGATGGGCAGATCGGACGGGAGGAAACCCCGGCGCTGTATGTGGAGCGCCTGACCGGTATTTTCCGGGAGGTCAGGCGCGTTCTCACGCCGGACGGCACCCTCTGGCTGAACATCGCGGACACCTATGCCGGAAAGGGCAATCAGGGCGAAGCCCTCGACCCCAAGTACCCCAACGGCAGGACGGGGCAGGTCGTTGCCCTCAACGGCAAGGTGGAGGGCTGCAAGGCAAAGGATATGATCGGCATCCCGTGGATGCTGGCGTTCGCGCTGCGCTCAGACGGCTGGTATCTGCGCTCGGACATCATCTGGCAAAAGGCGAACCCCATGCCGGAGAGCACCAAGGACAGGCCAAGCCGCTGCTATGAGCATATCTTCCTGTTGTCCAAGTCCCGACGCTACTATTACGATGCTGCCGCCATCGCGGAGCCGGTTGCGGCCTCCACTCCTGCGCGGATGAAGCGCGGATTTGGTGCAGGCAACAAATATTCCGCGGATATTCCCGGTCAGAAGCACCAACACCTCAACGACCATCGCCCGAACGGGTACGCCGATGAGGACATCCCGCAGCTTCGCAACAAGCGCGACGTCTGGCAGATCAACACCGTGCCGTACAGGGGCGGGCATTTCGCCGCTTTCCCGCCAAAGCTGGCGGAAACCTGCCTGCTGGCAGGCTGCCCGCCCGGAGGCGTGGTGCTGGACCCCTTCCTCGGCTCCGGCACTACGGCGGCGGTGGCAAAGCAGCTCGGACGGCACTACATCGGCATCGAGCTGAACCCGGACTACTGCAAGCTGGCAGAGAAACGGATCGGAGGTGTCGCAGTATGAACGCCTACACCCGGCAGGATCTGAGCGTCATGCAGGCGTGGCCGCTGGAGCGGAAAATTCGCGTGACGCAGGCGAAGATCATCGAGTGGTATCACCACTACGGCGGCAAGGTCGCCGTTTCCTTTTCGGGCGGCAAGGACAGCACCGTGCTGCTGGACCTTGCGCGGCGGGCGTTCCCCGACATTCCCGCCGTGTTTGTGGACACGGGGCTGGAATACCCGGAGATACGGGAGTTTGTCAAAACCGTTCCCAATGTAACATGGCTGCGCCCGGAGATGCCCTTTTCCAAGGTCATATCGGAATACGGCTATCCCGTCGTTTCCAAGGACGTGGCACGGCGCATCCGCTACGCCCGAAGGGGCGGCACATGGGCGCTCTGCCACCTGAACGGATTAAACCGTGACGGTACGCCCTCAAAATACAATGAACGATACATGAAATGGCGCGTCCTGCTGGATGCGCCGTTTTTCGTTTCCGATCAGTGCTGTTTCATCATGAAGGAGCGGCCCCTGCACAGATATAACCGGGAAACCGGTAGAAAGCAGATCATTGCGACCATGGCCTGTGAGAGCGCACGCCGCCAGAGCGTCTATCTCAAAATCGGATGCAACGCCTATCATAAGCGGGACCCCACCTCTCAGCCCATGTCCTTCTGGACCGAGCAGGACGTTTTGGAATATCTCAGAATCACCGGTATCCCGTATGCGTCCGTCTACGGCGAGATCGTGGAGAAAAACGGCAGGCTGACCACCACCGGTGCGAAGCGCACCGGCTGTATGTTTTGTATGTTCGGCGTTCATCTGGAGAAGCCGCCTAACCGCTTTCAGCGCATGGCGCTGACACATCCCAAGCAGTACGAGTTCTGTATCCACAAATTGGGCTGCGGCAAGGTGCTGGACTTTCTCGGCGTACCGTATGCCCCGAATGGAGGTGAATCCCCATGAGCAAACGCTCGCCCCGGCTGCTGTTTACCGACGAGGAGCTGGCAGCGCCGGAACTGAAAAAGGCTATCCGAAAAGCGGACAAGCGCATGAAGAAGCTGGAAAAGGCCGAGGCGAAGATACCCAAGAAAACCGTAAAGCGGAAGCAGCGCACGGTAGACCCGCAGACCGGCAGGGTGACGACGCGCCTTTCCTTTGAGGAGGTGGACAAGAAGCGCCCGCCCTCCAAGCTGACCCATGCGGTGCGTGACGCGCCCGGAGCGGCGGCCTTGTCCGCCGTACACCGTGAGATTCGGGAGCATGAGCAGGACAATGTGGGCGTGGAGAGCGCCCACGGCGTGGAGCAGGCGGCGGAGCGCGCCGTGCGACTTGCCCAGCACGCCCACCGCTCCCACAAGGAGAAGCCCTACCGCCGCGCAGACCGCGCCGAGGCCAAGGCAGACCGCGCCAACCTCCGTGCGTTGGACAAAACGGCGCAGCACCACGACCCGCAGTTTTCCAGCAATCCCTACTCCCGCTGGCAGCAGAAGCAGGCCATCAAGCGGGAGTACGCCGCCGCCAAAGCCGGAAAAAGCGCCGGGAATACGGTCAAAGCCTCCGAAGCCACGGCAAAGGCGGCGCGAAAAGCCACAGAGAACACAAAGAAAACCGGTGAGTTCATCGCCCGTCACAAAAAGGGCTTCCTTATCGTGGGCGGCATCGCGGCAATAATCGTCCTCATCCTCTGCACTGTTTCCTCCTGCTCCATGCTGATTCAGGGCGGGGCAACCGGCGTCAACGTATCCACCTACCCCAGTGAGGACGCGGATATGCTGGCGGCAGAGGCGCAATATTGTGCCATGGAAGCGGAATTGCAGCAGTATCTCGACACCTACGAAAGCACCCACGACTACGATGAGTACCACTTCGAGCTGGACGACATCGAGCATGACCCCTATGTGCTGATCTCCGCCGTCACCGCCCTCATGGGCAGGGAGTGGACGCTTTCCGAGGTAGGCGGCATACTCGATATGCTGTTTGAAAAGCAGTATATCCTGACGGAAACCGTCGCTACGGAAACCAGATACCGCACCGAAACGCGCACTGGCTACTATACCGATGCGGAGGGCAATCTGCACAGCTATGAATACACCGTGCAGGTGCCGTACACCTACTACATCTGCACCGTAAAGCTGGAAAACTTCAACCTCTCCCATGTGCCGGTCTATATCATGTCGCAGGATCAGCTCTCCCTTTACGCCATGTATATGGCGACGCTGGGCAACCGCCCGGACCTGTTCGGCGGCTCGGAGTACATCGGGAAATACTACACCGCCGACTATGAGAAGTACGAGATACCCCCGGAAGCGCTGGAGGACGAGCAGTTCGCCGCCATCATCAAGGAGGCGGAGAAGTACCTCGGCTACCCCTACGTCTGGGGCGGCAGCACGCCCGCTACTTCATTCGACTGCTCCGGCTTCGTCAGCTACGTCTACAACAACTGCGGCGTGGGCTGGAGCTTCGGCAGACTGGGCGCGGAGGGACTGCGCCAGCTCTGTACGCGGGTGTCCGCCGCCAACCTGCGCCCCGGCGATCTGGTGTTCTTCCAAGGCACCTATGACACCACCGGCGCGTCCCATGTGGGCATCTATGTGGGCAACAATATGATGCTCCACTGCGGCGACCCCATCCAGTACACAAGCCTCAATTCAAGCTACTGGCAATCCCATTTCCTTGCTTACGGGCGCGTACCTGCGCCCTAATCTCTCAGAAAGGAGACGAACATGAACCCGAAAATCAGCAGGCTGCGGGCGGAGCGCGAGAAGAACAACGGCAAAATCGCCGCGCTCCAGACCCGCAACAGAGAAATCGACAGCCAGATCATGGAACTTGAGAACACCGACATCATCGGAATGGTGCGGGAAAGCGGCTTTACGCCGGAACAGCTCGCCCGGCTTCTTCAGTCCATGCGGCAGGGGCAGTTCCCCGCGCCGGAGGCTGAACGGAACGAAACGGAGGAAAAACAGTATGAGGAAGTTTAACACCCGGCTTTTTGCCAGTCTGCTGGCGGTATTCTGCTGCATGACCGCCCTTTCCGCCACCGCCTACGCAGACGGCGGCTATTACGAACAAAGTGAGGACGGAAGCGAAACGCCTCCGTCCTCCATTGATAGCATCACCATCTCCACGGAAAGCGTCAAACTGCCGGAGCAGCAGGGCAGCGAGGCGCTGACCCCGGACGGGAATCTGACCCTCATCGACGACATTTTGCAGTCCGCGCCCTATGCCAGCGTGGAGGAAGCGGCAGAAAACAAGCAGTTCATCACCGTCCAGAGCAAAAACGGCAACTACTTCTACATCGTCATTGACCGCTCCGGAGACACGGAAAACGTGTATTTCCTCAACCTTGTGGACGAGGCTGACCTCATGGCGCTGATGGAGAACGGCGGCAGCGCCGCAGCCTGCTCCTGCAAGGACAAGTGTGAGGCAGGTGCGGTCAACACCGCCTGCGCAGTCTGCAAGACCAATATGACGGAGTGCATGGGCAAGGAAAAGGCTACGGAAAAGACGCCGGAGCCCGACCCGACGCCAGATACGAGCGACAGCCCCGACAAGGACGGCGGCGAAAAGAAGTCCGGCAGCGGTCTTGTTGTGATTGTGCTGCTGCTCCTGATGGCGGGCGGCGGCGCGCTGTACTGGTTCAAGCTCCGTAAGAAAAAGCCCGACACAAAGGGCCCTGTGGACTTGGACGATTACGACTACGGCGATGATGAGGACGAGGAATATGAAAACGAGGACGATGCGGACGAGCCGGAGGAAACGGAGGACGCGGATGCATGACCCTTTTCACCAAAAACCCGCTGGAGCGGCTGATGATGCAGCGCCCCTATCCGGGAAAGGAGGAAACGCCCCGCCCCATCGCCCCGGAGGGGCATTTCTGCCATGGCTGCGGGCGGTATGGGCTGGTCTGCCTCCGTCCCTGCTACCGTGACACCGACCTACGGGAAAAGGCGGTGCGGAAAAAGCCGGAGCTGTCTTTGTAACTTTTCTATGACCTGCCCAAAACCCCTTGTATTTTGCACATAATAATGCTATAATTATGAGCAAGAAAGGAGGATGCGATATGCCGCAGATCAGACCGATTACAGACCTGAGAAACACATCGGAGATTTCCGACGCCTGCCATGCGCGCCGCGAGCCTGTTTTCATCACGAAAAACGGTTACGGCGATCTGGTAGTCATGAGCATTGAAACCTATGAGGAAATGCTGGATTGTATAGCGACGGACAAGGCGATTGCGGACGCGGAGCAGGAGATCGCCGCAGGCGGTCAGCTTCTGGACGCGAAGGAGGCGCTTGGCGCGCTGCGGAGGAAGTATTTTGGATAAGTACAGCGTAAAGCTCTCGCCTCGCGCCCTCCGAGATTTGGACGGCATCTATTCGTATATTGCGCGGACGCTTTTAGAGCCGGAAACGGCGCTGAAGCTCGTCGATACCATTACGGAGGAAATCCTCTCGCTGGATTCCATGCCGCGCCGCTGCCCGGAGCGGAAAACCGGCGCGTATGCCGGAAAGGGCTACCGTCAGCTCCTCATCAAAAACTACACCGCCATCTATCGCATTGACGAGGAACACCGTACCGTCGTCGTTGTCACCGTGCGCTACTCGCCCAGTCAGTTCTGACCGGGGAAAACCACACAACCAAATACCAAACGCGAAAAGCAGTCCTTCGGGGCTGCTTTTTGCTATGCAAAAAGGAGAAAAATGAATATGACACACCATAAATTAGTGATCGCGGAAAAGCCCTCCGTCGCCCAGTCCATCGCCGCCGTGCTGGGCGCGACCAAACGCAACGACGGCTATCTTTCAGGAAACGGCTACCTTGTAAGCTGGTGCTTCGGACATCTGGCGGAGCTGGCGGGCGCGGATGTGTACGATGAAAAGTACGCCAAGTGGCGCTATGACGATCTGCCCATCCTGCCCGCAAGCTGGCACTTCACGCTGAAAGCGGACAAAGCCAAACAGTTCGAGCTGCTGCGGGACCTCATGCGCCGGGAGGACGTGAGCGAGGTGGTCAACGCCTGCGACGCGGGGCGCGAGGGGGAGCTTATCTTCCGCACCGTCTACTATCTGGCGGGCTGCACAAAGACCATGAAGCGGCTTTGGATCTCCTCCATGGAGGACGAGGCCATCAAAAAGGGCTTTGCGGAGCTGCGTCCGGGGCGTGAATATGACGGGCTGCACCAGTCCGCCCTCTGCCGCGCCCGCGCGGACTGGCTGGTGGGCATCAACGCCACAAGGCTCTTTTCGGTGCTGTACCACCGCACCTTGAATGTTGGGCGCGTCATGACGCCCACGCTGGCGCTCATCGTCCAGCGGGAGGCGGAGATCGGGGCGTTCCGCCCGGAAGCCTTTTACACGGTAAATCTTCGCTGCGGCGATTTTGCCGCCGTGTCCGAAAAGTTCAAAGAGAAAGTGGAGGCGGACGCCCTCGCCGCCGCCTGCGCCGGTCAACTGGTCACGGTCAGGACGGTGCAGCGCACGGAAAAAACGGAGAACGCGCCCCGGCTCTATGACCTGACCGCCCTCCAGCGGGATGCCAACCGCACGTTGGGCTATACCGCCCAGCAGACGCTTGATTACCTGCAAGCCCTCTATGAAAAGAAGCTCTGCACCTATCCCCGCACGGACAACCGCTTCCTCACAGACGATCTGGAAGCCTCCGTGCCGGAGCTTGCAGCCGTTGCCGCCGCCATCTGCGAAGCAGCCGCGCCGGGGCGTGTGAATACAGGGCAGGTATGCGACAGCAAAAAAGTCAGCGACCACCACGCCATCCTCCCCACCGCAGGCGCGGGCAAGGCGGACGTGTCGGTGCTGCCGCTGGGTGAGCGCGAGCTTTTGCGCCTTGTGGCGGGGCAGCTTCTCCAGGCGGTCAGCGATGCACACCGCTATGCGGAAACCACAGTTACGCTGGAGTGCGGCGGTACCGAGTTCACCGCCAAGGGCAGAACCGTCCTTGATACCGGCTGGAAGCGGTATCTCGCGCAGGAAAAGCGGGACGCCGCACTGCCGGAGCTGTCGGAGGGGCAGGTGTTGGAGTGTGGCGAAGCCGCCGTAAAGGAGGGCAAGACCACGCCGCCCAAGCACTTCACCGAAGATACCCTTCTGTCCGCTATGGAGAACGCGGGCAAGGAAGATATGCCGGAAGAAGCGGAACGAAAGGGGCTGGGAACACCCGCCACCCGCGCCGCCATCATCGAAAAGCTGGTAGCCACGGGCTTTGTGGAGCGCAAGCGGGCGAAGAAGGCCGTCAGCCTTGTGCCTGCCCATACCGGCGTTTCCCTCATCACTGTGCTGCCGGAGCAGTTACAGTCTCCGCTTCTCACCGCCGAATGGGAATACCGCTTGCAGCAGGTGGAGCGCGGCGAGCTTTCCCCGGACGAGTTCATGACCGGCATTGCGGATATGCTCACGGAGCTGGTAAAAACCTACAAGGTCATCTCCGGCGCGGAGGTGCTGTTCCCCTCCGGCCGGGAGATCATTGGCAAATGCCCCCGCTGCGGCAGCGACGTGACCGAGAGCAAAAAGGGCTTCTTCTGCGAGAAAAACGACTGCCGCTTCGGGCTGTGGCGGGACAACAAGTTCTTTGCCGCCAAGCGCGCCGCTCTGACAAAAAAGGTCGCCGCCGCGCTGCTGGCAGACGGGCGGGTGAAGCTCACCGGCCTCTACTCCGAAAAGACCGGCGGCACCTATGACGCCACCGCCGTGCTGGAGGATACCGGCGAGAGCGTCCGCTTCCGTTTGGAATTTGACAAGGGGGCGAGGACATGAAGCTCTCCAAGCTGGAGCAGGAAAGTATCATCCTCTACAACGAGGAAGAATCCACCGCCAGCATCTACACCCACGACCCCAAGCTGAAGCGCAAGCTCAAGCGCCTTGCGGAGAAATACCCGGACAAGGTGTACCCGGATAGGACCGTCCATGCCGGAGCGGTCAGCTACGCCGTGCCGAAAAGCTGCGTCAGCGTCCGGGAGCCGTTCAGCGACGAGCGGCGCAGGGCCGCCAGCGAACGCGCCAAAAACGCCGGATATACGCCGCCCGCAAGGAGTATATACTCCGAAAATGAATAAGAACCGAGCGCCCGCACAGGAACGCCTACCCCTGCGCGGGCGCTGCCATTTTAGGGGCAAACAGCCCATGAAATGAAAGGAAGTGCCTATGACACGAAAATCTCCGTATCCGACAAGAGCGGATTATCCGGCATTGATTGAAAATGCCAAGCCTGCGCTGCGCGAGCTGCTGGAAGCGGCATCCTATGAACGGAGGATCGCCGTTCTCAACGAATGTTCTCTCGATGTGGTCAATACCGTCTGCATGATCATGGTGCTGGGGCGGCACAGCCTCTATCTTCGCCGCAAAAAAACCTTCAACGCGCCGGACGCTGTTTTTGTCCGGTGGGCGGCGGACCTGTGGACGCTGCGTGAGCAGGACAAGGCAGGCGACATCCGCTATCTCTGCGGAAAAACGGATTTACGGGAATATCTTTCGCGGGGGCTTCAGCTCCTGCGTATCGACCTGATGAAAGGAGGCAAAAATGCCAGAGAAGCCCGGTAAAAACAGAGAACAGCTCAAGGAGATCACCGACCGCATCGAGGCGGGTATCCGCGACATCTTTGAATCCGGCGATATGGATAAGTACCGCAATTACCTGCGCACCATGAGCCGGTTCCACAACTATTCCCTCAACAATCAGGCGCTCATCCACTTGCAGCGCCCGGACGCCACACTTGTGGCGGGCTACAAGCGCTGGCGGGACAAGTTCTCCCGCCATGTGCTGCGGGGCGAGAAGGGCATCACCATCATCGCGCCCACGCCGTATAAGAAGAAAATCGAGCAGGAAAAGCTCGACCCGGACACCAAGCTGCCCATTCTGGACGCGGACGGCAAAATCGTCACCGAGGAAAAGGAAATTGAAATCCCCATGTTCCGCCCGGTGAAGGTGTTCGACTACGCCCAGACGGACGGAAAGCCCCTGCCGGAGCGCGTGGCCAGCCCCGTCGCCAACCTGACCGGAAGCGTGGAAAATTACGAGGCGTTCATGGAGGTGCTGCGCCGTGCCTCGCCCGTGCCGGTGGAGTTCAAGCCGCTGTCCGCCGATGTGGACGGCTATTTCAGCTCCAAATCCCAGAGCATCACGCTGCGGGAGGGCATGAGCGAGGTGCAGACGGTATCCGCCGCCGTCCATGAGATCGCCCATGCCAAGCTCCACAATTACGGCTTGCAGCAGCCAGAGGCGCATAAGCATAAGAGCCGCAATACCGAGGAGGTGGAGGCCGAAAGCATCTCCTTCATGGTCTGCGCCTACTTTGGCATTGAAACCGGCGCGAACAGCTTCGGCTATGTGGCAACGTGGTCAAAAAACGCCGAGCTGCCGGAGTTCCGCGCCAGTCTGGATACCATCGGCAAGACCGCAAACGGCATCATCACCGACGTGGAAAAGCATTTCGCGGAGGTTTGCAAGGAGCGCGGCATCGAGCTTCCCAAGGACACGGAATATGAGCTTGTCACCATCCCGCCCTCACGCGCCGACGCGCTGGCCTTCGCCGCCGACTACGCGGCGTTCCTGCGCCGGGATCTGAACGTTCCCGACAGCGCGGACAGACCCACGGCGGAGGCGGTGGCGGACAGGCTGCTTGCCGGAGAGGGCGCAGAGCTGCGGAAGGAGCTGGAGGATTTCGTCAAGCTGGCAGACGAGATCGGCATCGACGACGGCTCTCATGGGCTGCTGGAACGCTTCAACGGCCTGTTCCGCAGGGAATGGCGGGCTAAGAAGGAGCCGCAGCCGGAGGCTAAGGCGGAAATGGACGAAAAAATGACCGAGCTGCCGCCCCTGCCGGAGCTGGAGCAAGGCTATCCCATGCCGGATACCAGCATCGGCTTTTTGGAAATGTATCAGTACGGCTACACGGACGGCAATACCATGCTGCCGCTGACAAAGGAGCGCGCCATGGAGCTGTTCATGCAGGACGTTCCCGTGTTCCTGCTCTACGTCGACAACACCGAGGCCATGGCGCTGGACGCAGAGGACATTTCCTCCCACACCGGCGTGTTCGGCGTGGAGCGCGAGGAATGGGACGCGGTGCGCGGCGTTGTGACGCTGAGCGAACAGGCAGACACGGAAAAGCTGTTTCTGGAAAACCCGCAGGACGCTTTCCTCATCTATCAGATTCGGCGCGGCGGTGAATTGGACGCTTACCGCTTCATGAACTATGACTACTTGCAGAGCAAGGGCGTCACGCCGGAGCGCGGCGGCTACGACGCGATCTACACCGGCGGGCTTGCCGACTATGGGGACAACAAAACCAATCTGGATATGATTTATCAGCGATTCAATGTGGATCACCCTGCGGATTTCAAGGGACACAGCCTATCCGTCAGCGACATCGTTGCCTTGAAGCAAAACGGCGTAGTATCCTGTCATTACGTTGACAGCATCGGCTTCCGGGAGCTTCCCAATTTCCTCAAGCCGGAGAATTACCTCAAAAACGTGGAGATGCTGTTGGAGGACGACTATGGCATGATCGACGGCATCATCAACAACGGCCCCAAGCAGCCCACCGTGGCCGATTTGGAGGCACAGGTCAAGGCGGGCTTTTCCATCTCCCTGACGGAGCTGGCTGCGGCCTCCCACCGCGAACAGAAGAAGCCCTCCGTGCTGGAAAAGCTCAGGGAAAGGACGCCGGAGCAGGCGAAAAACAAAACAGCGCCCAAACGGAGCGCGGAAAGAGAGCTTTGATATGAACGACAAGCATTTCACCCACGATGAAGTCAGCCTTATGAGCATCTACAACGCGGCAGGCACCCGCGAGGGCCTGATCGCAGCCCTCACAGAAATGCGGGGGTATCTGGATGCGGAGGAGGCCGAGCTGCGGGAGCTGACGGACAGCGCCCTCGCAAAGCTGCGCGGCATTACCGACGCGGAATACGCCGCCCTTGACCTGACGCCGGATTTTGACCTCTGAGCGCTTTACGGCTAAGCGCCGGAAAAACACATCATCGCCGCTTGGAGCGCGCCGGACGAAGAATGTATCGTCCGGCGCGTTTCCTTTGGAAAATGAAAACCCCGATAAAACCACGAAGGGAGGATTTAGCGTATGCCAAACAAACTGCAAGCCTACGCGGAGCAGGCGGAGCGCACCGCGCGGCAGATCACCGGCAGCCATCTGGCGTGGACGGCGTTCCTGACCACCGCCGCAAGGCTGTATAAATACCCCTACAACGAGCAGCTCATGATCTATATGCAGCGCCCGGAGGCCACCGCCTGCGCGGAGTACGACTTCTGGAATGAGAAGATGGGGCGCTATGTCCGGCGCGGCAGCACGGGCATCGCCCTCATTGACGCTACCGGCTACAAGCCGAGGCTCAAATACGTCTTTGACGTTTCCGACACCGGCGGAAAGGAAAACGCCCGCCGCGTCAACTTGTGGGAGCTGAAAGACGCGCATATCGACAGCGTGAGCGCCATGCTGGAGCGTAATTACAGCGTTTCCGGCAAAAACGGCCTTGCGGAGCAGTTCGAGAGCGTCGCTTCTCAGCTTGCTGCGGAATACTGGCGCGACCATTCCCGCGACATCCTCGGCATCGTTGCGGATTCCTATCTGGAGGAGTATGATGATTACAACATCGAGGTGGCGTTCAAAAACGCCGCGGTGGTCAGCATCACCTACTCCCTCATGTCCCGCTGCGGGATGCAGCCGGAGGATCACTTTGAACACGAGGATTTTTTCAGCATCTTTGATTTCAACACCCCGCGCACGGTGGCGGCACTCGGCACGGCGGTCAGCGAGATCAACGAACAGGTTTTGCGGCAGATCGAAGTCACCATACGAAATTATGAGCGCGAACACAGCGCGGAAAGGACGGCAGAGCATGGAGAACAACCTGACTTACACGATGAACGGAGATTACATGATTCCCGACCTGAAGATCGAGGTGCCGGAGCAGCCCCTCGGCAAGTACGGGCGGATGCGCCAGAAGTACCTGAAGGAGCATCGCCCCATCCTCTGGAACCAGATGATCTTGGAGGAGACACTGTTCCCGCACCTGCTGGAGATCGAGCAGGCGGCGCAGAGCCGTCTGGAGCAGATGATGCCGGAGCTGGCGGCGGAAGCGGGGGCGACGGAAAGCCTGAAAGCCCGCGACCCGATGAAATGGGTGGGCCTGATGAACACCTGCAAGGCGCAGGCCGAGGAGATTATTCTGGACGAGCTGATCTACGCATAACAGAACACCCCGCACGGGGCGGTCAGCTATCCTTTTTCCCCACCGAAGCGGAACAGATTACAGCCATAGAAGAAGCGGAGAGCGTTGCGCAGACGCCCTTCGCTTTTTCCGCTTCTCAGGCGCAGCTTGACCATGTGCTGCGGCTGGGCGGCAACGCGGACAACACCCGCATGGTCATTGCCGCCGCGTTCCAGAAGCAGAAGCCTGTGGAGGACATTGCCGCGCTGCTGCAAAACACCTTCCACGGCGGCAACGGCTTTAAGACGCCGGAGGGCGAGCTTTCCGCGTGGTACGCCGTAGACGGCATCCACATCGCTCCCGGCAGGAGCGCGGAGTATGTGCGCAGCGCACAGGTAATCGCATGGCAGGACGCCGCCGCGCACATTTCCCAGCTTATGGACAGCGGCGCGTATGCCTCCAATGTGGAGCTTGCCGAGGCAGGGCAGCATGAGCGGATGCAGCTTGCCCAAGCCCTCTGGTATCTGAAACACGATCTGAGCGACGAGGCACGGGAGCAGGGCTATCTCTCCTGTATGGATACGCTGCGGGGCGGCGGATTTCCTGATGAAACGGCGCGGCTGGCGGAGCAACTGACAAACACAGATTTCCGTGAAACGCTCTCCGGCGAGTTCGCACAGTTTTACGCCGCACATGAGCAGGACAGAAGCCTGCTGCGATTCCACTATCACAAGCTCGATCAGATTTGGCAGAGCCTGCGGGAGCTGCCTTTGCCCCGCAGGGAGTATTCCTCCGAAATGACCGCAGTGCCGGAGCTGGCACGCTTCATCACGGAGGACGAGATCGACCACGCGCTGGATCGCGGCAGCGGCGTGGAGGGCGGCAAAGGCAGAATCTACGAATACTTCACCGCCGACCATACCGGCAAGGAAAAGGCAGCTTTCCTCAAAGATGAGTACGGCATAGGCGGGCGCTCCCATGCCGTTTCCGGTGCATCCCATAGTGATGAAAGCCACGGCAGCCGCGGCATTGTCCTGAAAAAAGCAGGCTGTGCCAATGTGGAGCTGAGTTGGACGAAGGTGGCCGCAAGGATTGACAGCCTCATTCAGAAGGACCGCTTCCTCTCTCCAAGGGAAAAGGAGCGCTACGCCCAGCTTCAGCGGGAAAAGGAAGCGGAGCGTGAACTGCCAACACAGGCACAGATTGACTACAATTCCATCAAGGAAGCCCACCCGGACGACATCGTGCTGTTTCAGGTGGGCGATTTCTTTGAGATGTACGGCGAGGACGCAAAACAGGCGGCGGAGCTGCTTGATCTCAACCTTACCACAAGAGCGATCCCCGGTGCTGGCCGTGTGGAGATGTGCGGCGTACCGTCGCACAATTTAGAGATGTATGTAGAGAAATTGCGCGATAAGTATGATGTGACGATTGCCGAAGCGCCAGACTTTAGAGGTGAGCGCCACATTTACACGCTGCGCTCTATCGACCATGAAGCAGAAGCCGCCATCAATGCTTATGAAGCAGAGTTCGGCGCGGACGGCACGAGGGTGTTCCGCGACCCCGCCGCAGAGCAAGTTCAGCCCACGGTGCAGGAACGTTTGGAGCATTACAGGCCGGTGGTGATGGCAGCGGTTTCGGAGGATACGGCCTATCGCAACGCCTGCGGGCACTCTGACCGGGAAAATGCGGAGATCGAGTGTAATGCAGCCGTGCGCCGCGCCGTTCTCAATTCAAAAGATATGGATCTTATCCGGCTATTTTCGGATATGCCGGAGTTCCGCAGCCGCCTGCACCGAGAGACTTTTGAGGGAACCTATGCGCGGCTCCATGATCTGCTGCGTCCGCTCTCGCAGGACGATATAGACGATGCACTCCGTGCATGGAACGGAAATATCGAGAGCAAGCACGCCGTAGTGCGGTATATGGAGCAGCACGGGCGCGAAAAAGAAACCGCCGCATGGCTCGCCCGCGAGTATGGAGGGAATGAAAGCAAAAGCCTTTTTATCGTCCGCGCCGGAAGCCCGGAAACCGTTGAACTGACGTGGCCGAAGGTGCAGCGGCGGATTGCCCAACTCATTCAATCCGATAACTTCTACACCGAGCAGGAACAGGACAACTTTGACAATATTGACCCCATCGCCATCCGGGAAGCGCTTGCTGAACGCGGTATTGTAAATGGGCAGGTTGTGGATGCGGAAGCTAATCGCAACAGCCCCTTCGTCCGGCAGGTCATGGCGGATGTAGAGCGGATCGCGGCGCAGGAAGCGCAGGCGGCGTACATGGACTCACCGGACCGTTTTTCCATCCGTCTGCACCCCAACGAGGGCGGCATTACCGGCATCTGGGACTCGGCCCTTGACCGCTTCTATGAGGAGGGTGGGCAGGTGCTTCGCTTCGCGGAGCAATCTAACGCCATTGACTACCTCTCCAGTATTCAGCGCAGCCGCGGTATGGAGCCGGACGTGTCGGTTTTCACAACGCCGCTGGGGAATGCCTATCGCGTGGGCGACGGCTTTTCTTCCACCGCAGCCGAACAGCGGGATACTCTGATGGTGGTCGAGCGTGTAGACGAAGATAATGTTTGGTACACTCTGCCAAGCGTCCCGGAGCAGGAAACGGTCAGCGTAGACCGCACCGTTTTTGAGCGTTACCTCGACACCGGCTATTTCTTCGCTACGGAGCAGACGCAACCTGTCAAGGAGATCACTGCCGAAAACGAACAGGAAAACATGATTTTCCGTGCGCCGTATGCCGTGGGCGATACCGTCTATCTGGACAACACCCCCTTTGAGATCACGGAGGTCGGCGCGCTCAATGTGCAGCTTCGTGACCCAGCACTCCGCTATCCCGTATTCCGCGCCGAAAGCCGCGAGAATTTTGAACGGCTGCTGCGAAGGGATGAGCGGAACGCCGCCATAACAGATTTCCTTCCCGCACGGAGCAGAAACGACGACCTCCGTGACCTCCTGATGAACGGCATCCTCACGCCTGACATCCGGGACGAGGTGCGGGAGCTGTTCCGGCAGGGCGAGGGCAACGCCGCCATCGGTGCGTATCTTTCCAACGTTTTCGCCGCGTCGGACGCGGACACCATGACGCTGGAGGACGGCACCGAGGCAGATTTCATCACCTCGAGAAGCGGCTTTCAGGCACAGGTGCATGGGGAAAAGGGCGTACACGCCCTCGGATTGTTGTGGCCGGACGCCGCTCCCGTGCTGCGCGCCGCTTTTCTGGAGGAAGCGCAGACGCAGAGCCGGACACAGGCACAGCCTGAACCAGATATTTCTCATCCTGAACAGCCAGCATCGGAGGCGACTGAACCGGAGCAGCCACAGTTTACCACGGAAACCGTGGCGGTATATCCCGGTGACAAAAACAACCTCCCCTATGATGTAGAGATTCGTACCCTGCACTTTGACGAGCCGGAACATGACCCGCCCGCACCGCTGCCGCCTGCGGAAAACTTCCGTATCACGGATGACAATTTAGGCATCGGCGGCGCAAAGGCGAAGTTCCGGGCGAATATGGCGGCAATCAATCTCCTGAAGGAGCTGGAGTTTGAGGGCGCACAGGCCACGCCTGAACAGCAGGAAATTCTCTCCCGCTATGTCGGCTGGGGCGGCCTTGCGGATGCTTTTGATGAAAGCAAGGATAACTGGAAAGACGAATTTGCGGAGCTGTACGCCACGCTATCCCCGGAGGAATACGCCGCCGCCAGAGCTTCCACGCTGAACGCTCACTACACCAGCCCCACGGTTATCAAGGCGATCTATGAGGCGGTGGGCAACATGGGCTTCCAGACCGGCAACATCTTGGAGCCTGCCATGGGCGTGGGCAACTTCTTCGGTATGCTGCCGGAGAGCATGGAAAGCAGCAGGCTTTACGGCGTGGAGCTGGATTCCATCACGGGACGCATCGCAAAGCAGCTCTATCCCAAGGCGGATATTACCGTGGCGGGCTTTGAAACCACCGACCGAAAGGACTTCTTTGACCTCGCCGTGGGCAACGTACCCTTTGGACAGTATCAGGTCAATGACCGGGCTTACAACAGGCTCGGCTTCTCCATCCACAACTACTTTTTCGCAAAAACGCTGGATCAGGTGCGTCCGGGCGGCGTGGTGGCCTTCGTCACCTCCCGATATACCATGGACGCCAAGGACAGTGCCGCAAGGAAGTATATCGCCCAGCGCGCAGACCTGCTCGGTGCGATCCGCCTGCCCAACAACGCGTTCAAGGCCAACGCCGGTACGGAGGTGGTGTCCGACATCATCTTCCTGCAAAAGCGTGACAGACCCATCGACATTGAACCTGACTGGGTGCATCTCGGTGAAAATGAGGACGGATTTTCCATCAATCAGTATTTCATCGACAACCCCGAAATGGTATTAGGCCGACAGACCTCGGAGAGTACGCAGTACGGCAGACAGGACTTTACTGTGGAACCGTATGAGGATTTGGACCTTGCCACGCAGCTCAGATACGCCATTCAGAATATCGGCGGCAAGTACGAAGCCGCAGAGTTGCCTGACCTCGGTGAGAACGAAACCATACAGGATACCATTCCCGCAGACCCCAACGTGAAGAATTACAGCTATGCCGTGGTGGACGGTGAGGTGTACTACCGGGAGAACTCCGTCATGGTCAAGCCCAACCTGAACGCCACCGCAAAGGAGCGCGTCAAGGGAATGGCAGAGCTGCGGGACTGCGTTCACCGGCTCATCGACCTTCAGATGTGGGAATCCGACGACATTTCCATACGCGCCGAGCAGCAGAAGCTCAACCGCCTCTATGACCGCTTCACCGAGAAATATGGCCTCATCAACAGCCGGGGCAACGCCCTCGCCTTTGCAGACGACAGCTCCTACTACCTGCTCTGCTCCCTTGAAATGCTGGACGATGAGGACAAGACCAAGCTCAAGGGCAAGGCGGATATGTTCACCAAGCGCACCATCCGGCAGCGGCAGTCCGTTACCAGCGTGGACACCGCCGCAGAAGCCCTCGCCCTGTCCATTGGGGAAAAAGCCCGCGTGGATATGGCGTATATGTCCCAGCTCACCGGCAAGAGTGAGGACGACATCATCGACGAGCTGAACGGCGTCATCTTCCTCGACCCTGTGTACGGCGACTGGCAGACGGCGGACGAATACCTCTCCGGCAACGTGCGCCAGAAACTGCGGGAGGCGGAGAAAGCCGCCGTTGACAGTCCCGGCTATCTGCCCAACGTGGAGGCATTGCGCGCCGCCCAGCCCAAGGATTTGGATGCTTCGGAAATCGAGGTGCGCCTCGGCGCGACGTGGATCGACAAAAAGTACATTCAGCAGTTCATGTTCGAACTGCTGGAGCCGCCTCTGTATGCCCGCCGCTCCTTGGAGGTCAACTACTCGGAGTTCACGGCGGAGTGGAACATCTCCGGCAAGAACAGCATCCCCTACAACGACATCAACGCCCGCATGACCTACGGCACCGACTGCGCCAACGCCTACAAAATCCTTGAAGATACGCTGAACCTGCGGGACGTGCGCATCTACGACACCGTAAGGGACGCGGACGGAAAGGAAAAGCGCGTCCTCAACAGTAAGGAAACCACCCTCGCCCAGCAGAAGCAGCAGGCCATCAAGGAGGCGTTCCGTGACTGGATCTGGCGCGACCCCGACAGGCGGCGGGAGCTGGTGCAGCTCTACAATGAGCGCTTCAATTCCACCCGTCCCCGGGAATATGACGGCAGACACCTGATCTTTCCGGGCATGAATCCTGAGATCACCTTGCGGGAGCATCAGCTCAACGCCATCGCCCACGACCTCTACGGCGGCAACACGCTCCTTGCCCATGAGGTGGGCGCGGGCAAGACATTTGAGATGATCGCCGCAGCCATGGAGGGAAAGCGCCTCGGCCTGTGCCAGAAATCCCTCTTTGCCGTGCCGAACCACCTGACGGAGCAGTGGGCCTCGGAGTTCCTGCGGCTCTACCCCTCCGCCAATATCCTTGTGGCTACCAAAAAGGACTTTGAGACACGCAACCGCAAGAAGTTCTGCGCCCGCATCGCCACCGGCGACTATGACGCCGTTATCATCGGCCACAGCCAGTTTGAGCGCATCCCCGTGTCCAGAGAACGGCAGGAGCGGCTCTTGCAGGAGCAGATTTGGGAGATCGAGGACGGCATTTCGGAGCTCAAGGCCAGCCGCGCCGAGCGCTTTACCATTAAGGAGCTGGAGCGCACCAAGAAAAATCTGAAGGCCAAGCTGCAAAAGCTCCACGACGCCGCCCGCAAGGACGATGTTGTGACCTTTGAACAGCTCGGTGTAGACCGGCTCTATGTGGACGAGGCGCACAGCTTCAAAAACCTGTTCCTTTACACAAAAATGCGAAACGTGGCGGGGCTTTCCACCACCGACGCCCAGAAGTCCTCGGATATGCTCTTAAAATGCCGGTACATCGACGAAATCACCCACGGCAAGGGCGTCACCTTCGCCACGGGTACGCCCATCTCAAATTCCATGACGGAACTGTATACCATGATGCGGTATTTGCAGCACGATATGCTCAAGCGCAACAGTCTGACCCACTTCGACTGTTGGGCCTCCGCCTTTGGGGAAACCACCACCGCCATCGAGCTTGCCCCGGAGGGGACAGGCTACCGGGCGCGGACGCGGTTTGCCAAGTTCTTTAACCTGCCGGAGCTGATGAACCTGTTCCGGGAGGCGGCGGACATCAAGACCGCCGATCAGCTAAACCTTCCCACGCCCACCGCCATCTACCACACCGAGGTCACACAGCCCACGGCGCTACAACAGCAGATGGTGCAGGAGCTGTCCGAGCGCGCCGCAAAAGTCCACGCGGGGAGCGTGGACGCAAGCACCGACAATATGCTCAAAATCACCTCGGACGGACGCAAGCTGGGCCTTGACCAGCGGGTAATCAACCCCGACCTGCCGGATGACCCGAACAGCAAGGTCAATCTGTGCGTGGACAACATCCACCGCATCTGGCAGGACGGGCAGACGGAGAAGCTGACGCAGCTCGTGTTCTGCGACCTGTCTACCCCGAAGGGTAAAGCGGCGCAAAGCGGCAGGATCGCCGCGAAAGGCACGGACAGCCCGGAGCTTCACGCGCTGGAGGCTGCCATTGACGCGGAAACCGGGCCGGAGGAGCCGCCCTTTACCATCTACGACGACATCCGGGAAAAGCTCGTCGCCCGTGGGATTCCGAGGGAACAGATCGCGTTCATCCATGAGGCGAATACGGAAGTCCGAAAGAAGGAGCTGTTTGCAAAGGTGCGCTCCGGTCAGGTGCGTGTGCTCATGGGCAGCACCTTCAAGATGGGTGCGGGCATGAACGTGCAGGACAGGCTTGTGGCGCTTCACGACCTCGACTGCCCGTGGAGGCCGGGAGATCTGGAGCAGCGCAGCGGGCGCATCATCCGGCAGGGCAACCGCAACAAGGAGGTACATATCTACCGCTATGTCACGGAATCCACATTCGACGCCTACCTCTGGCAGACGGTGGAAAATAAGCAGAAGTTCATCTCCCAAATCATGACCTCAAAATCCCCGGTGAGAAGCTGTGAGGATATTGACGAGGCGGCGCTCTCCTATGCCGAGATCAAGGCGCTGTGCGCCGGAGACGAGCGCATCCGTGAAAAAATGGACCTCGACGTGGACGTGGCGCGGCTGCGGCTGATGAAGGCCAACCACCAGAGCCAGCAGTACCGTTTGGAGGACAACATCCTGCGGCATTTCCCGGCGCAGATTGAGGAAAACAAAGGCTTCCTCTCCGGCTTTGAGGCGGATATGAAAACGCTGGAGCAGCATCCCCACCCCAAGGACGGCTTTGCGGGTATGGAGGTCAAGGGGGATTTCCTCACCGATAAGGACAATGCCGGTGCTGCCATTCTGGAAGCGTTCAAGGACGCAAAGGGCTTGGAGCCCGTTCCCATTGGCAGCTACCGGGGCTTTGCCATGTCGCTGACCGTGGAAAACTTCGGCAAGGACTTCATTCTCACCCTCAAGGGCAGGATGAGCCACCGGGTAGAGCTGGGCAAGGACGCAAGGGGCAACCTTGTCCGCATCGACAACGCCCTTGCCCAGATGCCGGAGCGGTACAAAACGGTGCAGGGCAGGCTTGAAAACGTGCAGGCGCAGCTTGCAACGGCCAAGGCGGAGCTGGGCAAGCCCTTCCCGCAGGAAACGGAGCTGAAAGAAAAATCCGCGCGGCTGGCGGAGCTGAACGCAGAACTGAACATCGACGACCGGATGCCCATGGAACAGGCGGCGGAGAATGTGGTGGCAAAACGCCCCTCCGTCCTCGGCAAGCTGAAGGTGCCCAGCGTCCACGGCGCTGGGGAAAAGAAAAAATCTCACGAACAGGAGGCACGATGAATATGAACGAGGCATTACAGCAATCGTTATACGACAAGCTCTCGCGGGAGCAGGACAAATACCGGGACTGGCTGAAGGGCCAGCCCCCGGAGGAAATCCTCCATCACAGCTATGAATACACCGTGCGGGAGGATATTTTGATGAGCATGGAGGAGCTGACGCTCAGCGAGGCGGAAACGCGGGCGCTGCTGCTGTCCCCCTCGCCCATGGCGATCCTCTACGACAAGTTCTCCGATCTGGAAACCGGCTACATGGACACGATCCGCGACAGCATCGAGGACACGGCAAAAGACGAAGCAAAAAAGCTCCGGGAGCTGCCGGTCTATCCCTACCCCGCCGATCACGCGCGGGAACAAGGGGAGCTGGACGTTTACCGCGCGTCCTTCTGCGCCAATGTGAGCTGTAAGGACGCCATTGAAGCCGCCATCCGGGACAATTACCATGACAACCGCCTTGACGCTGCGGCGGTGGGACAGGTGGCGGAGCAGTTCGGACAGGAGCGGATGCTCTACGTCCTCGCGGCCACCGTCCGCCATTTTGATTACGACGGGCGCATCTCGCGGGACAACAAGCGCTGGGCGAATACCATCCCCGTCTATGAAAACAAAGACGGCATGGATAGCGACCGCTCGGTGCAGTTTGTGGTCTGCTCCCACCCCGGCCTGACGGATTTGTTTCTCACGGGGGCGCGGCGTGAGCAGCCCCTCACAGCCGACGAGATCAAAGCGGAGGCGGCGCGGCTGCTGGGCAAGCTGCAAGAGCCTGTGCAGCCCAACAGCCCCGGCGGAACGCATTTCATGGCAGAGGTGTCCCGTGACTTCATGGAACGCGCCGGAACAAAGGACACGGCGGCGCTGCAAAAGCTGCTGCCCTTTTCCACCCTTGCCCTCACGACCCTCAAAGACCGCAGGGGCGTGTATGCCCTGATCGGCAAGGACGAGGACCGCAGCCAGAGCCTCCGGCGTCCCTCCGTCCGCTCCAAGCTGCAACAGGCTTCGGCGGAGCAGAAGCAGCCTGCCGCAAAGAAGAAGGATTTGGAGCTGTGACATGGCGAAGCGGAAACGGGACATCCAGCTCAAAGTCCGTGTGACGCCGGAGGAACGGGCGATGATTGAGGCGAAGATGGCGCAGCTCGGCACAACGAACATGGGCGCATATCTTCGGAAAATGGCCATTGACGGCTATGTGGTGAAGCTCGATCTGCCGGAGCTGCGGGAGCTGGTGTCGCTGCTGCGGTATTCCTCCAACAATCTCAATCAGCTTGCGCGGCGGGTGCATGAAACAGGGCGCGTTTACGCTGCGGATATGGATGATATACTCCAAAATCAGGAGCGGATCTGGCAGGCGGCAAGCGGTATCCTGTCCCGCCTTGCAGCCATCCGATAATGGGGTATTTATCCCATGTGGGGGCGGCTTGCTGCGCGCAGGCCGCCCCTGCTTTTTTGTTCCCCGTCATCCTTGCAATCTGGAGCATATTCCTGTATCCTGTTCTCACAATACAAAACGAATGGAGGAAAAAGAGATGCGCTTTCTTTTGAAACTTCTGTTTGCGCCGGTCATGGCTGTGCTTGCCGTCGTGTCATGGTTTCTTGTGTTCGTTGTCGGCCTCTCCAGCGGCATCCTCTGCATCCCCGCCGCCATTCTCGGCTTTTTCGGTCTGTTCATACTCTTTGTGGATTCCGTCAGCTACGGCGTGGGGCTGCTGGTGATCGCGTTCCTCATAAGCCCCTACGGGCTTCCTATGCTGGCGGGCTGGCTGGTGGCAAAGCTCCATGTCCTACGCTATATGCTTCGGGACTGGATATATGGATAAGGCTGTTTTCAGAAACACCGCATCAAGCAAAAGCGCGGAGCATATCGCCCCGCGCTTTTCGTTTTATTCGATCTCGTAATCCTCACTGTCGTCGGCCTCTCCGGTGGTGCAGGTGAAGCACATATTCGTCCCCGTGATGGCGCTGCCGGCCGCCCAGATGGGCGCGCCGCAGATCATGCATCTTGCGCCGTTTTTCTTGGCGGCAAGGGATTCCCGCAGTGCCGCGATCAGCTCCCTGCGGTTGGCGTCCTTGTTGTTTTTTACTACGCCGTCCGCAAATTCTTCAATGGAAATATAGGTGAACATATCATTCCTCCGGTTTGACCGCAACATATTTTTGATTGCGGCTGTTGGGCTTGTCGGGAATGGTCATGCGAAGCTGCCCGCTTTCCAGCAGGGGCTTCAAATGGGATTGCATAAGGCTGCGGACGCTTTTATATCCGCAGTATGCGGCGATCTCGATTCTGGAACGCGGCTCTTGGCAGCAGGCCAAAATCTTATCTCTGATACTGACTTGTGCGGCATCTTGTGCGCCGACTTGTGCGTTATCTTGTGCGTCGTGACTTTCACTGCGGAAGAACACAACAACGAACCCTGACTTCATAATCTTAAACGCAAACCGGCAATTTGCTTCGTTGCAGGCGTCGGCAATCCGCTTCAAGCCTGTGCCGAAGCTCTCCACATCCTTTGAGTAGTAGAGGATGGAGGTAATCAGCGGATTTCTGCGCACGGGGCGCTCATCGCCGCTGATGAAGTCCTCCGGCTTGTAGCCCTCCGGGAAGCTGCCCGGATTATAAATCTCAACACGGTCTTTGTAGATGGCGACCTCGTTGCTCTGACAAGCGCCGTAGTCCTTATGACAGAAGGAGTTGATCAGAGCCTCGCGGATGGCGTCGGCAGGGATTTCGGGAATCTCCTTGCGCTGCAAGGAACCGTCAAAATGAACGCGCCAGTGGATATTGCTCATGATGTATTTTTCGGCAAGCGCCACCAGCTCAAACACCGTTCCGCGATGACGCTGGATGTCCAGAAACGTCAGCCGCTCCGTTCCCGCGAAGATCGCCATTTGCAGCTCTGCGTACATACTCTCACAGAACAGCACCATGCCCGCGTTCAGCAGATGCTCTCCCTCGGTCAGCAGCAGCTTATTCAGCGCAGAGGTCTTATCCGCATATTCAAATTCAATGCGCTTTGCCTCATGCCCGCGCTCAATATACCGCTCGACCAGCTTTCCGTCTACCTGCTCCACAAGAAAGTTTGACACGCGCCGTTCCCATGCATCCTCTGCGCCGTCCTGCTTTCTCAGGTAGGCCACAAGCTCCTGCTGGGACAGCACCTTGTCCTCGTCCGCAACGCGGATGCGGGCAACATCATACGCAAAGTATGGCGTATTGTAACCCTCAAAGCGGACAAGGATGCACTCTTTCCCGTCGATGCGCACGGTCTGTATCTCAGGAAAAATCTGCGGCTCGATATGATTGGAGATTGCCTGACTGATGTCCCGCAGCGTTTTTTCGGAGATTTCCTGTCCGATGGGCGTACCGTCCGGCCTGACCCCGAAATACAGCTCGCCCTTCTGATGCTTGTTGAGGATCGCGCCGATGGAAATGATCCCTTCCTTCAGCTCTCCGGTGGACTTCTTAAATTCAAGCGTTTCGGTTTCTCTGCCGAGATTCATCCCGCGTCACCCCGTTTCTGTTCCTCATCATAGGCAAATGCTACCCCATGGCGTTTGCAGTATTCCCGTATAACGAACATCGTCATCTTATTCGGAACGGTTCTTCCGTTCTCCCAACGGTTTACCGTTGCGCAGCTCACATTCAAATCCTCCGCAAGCTCTTTTTGCGAAATCCTGCGCTCGCTGCGCAGCTTGATAATAGCGTCTGCAAAGCTCATACACTCCACGCTCCTTTTGCATAGTATAACACATGTTAGGCGCTTTTACAATCGGAGCGGCGCATTGTTCAGAAAAAAGTGCAAATCCATCCCACCGAAAGGAGGCCGCGCCCCATGGCGACCACACGCATCATTTCCATGCACGTCAGTCACGGCAAGACGATTGCCGACTGCCTGACTGACCGCATCGACTATTCCAAGAATCCAGATAAGACGCAGGGCGGCGAGCTGATCTCCGCCTACGAATGCGACCCCAAAACCGCTGATGCGGAGTTTCTTTACTCCAAGCGCCAGTACCAGACCGTCACAGGGCGGGAGCAGCGGCATGACGTGATCGCCTATCAGGTGCGCCAGTCCTTTAAGCCCGGAGAGATCACGCCGGAGGACGCAAACCGCGTGGGCTATGAGTTTGCCGAGCGGTTTCTGAAAGGACGACACGCCTTTTTCGTTGCCACGCACACCGACAAAAAGCACATTCATAATCACATCATCTGGAACTCCACCACGCTGGACTGCAAGCGAAAGTTTCGGGATTTTCTCGGCTCCGGCAGGGCTGTCGCACGGCTCAGCGACGCCATCTGCACAGAGCACCGGCTGTCCGTCATCGCAGCGCCCAAGCGCGGGAAAAATCACTACGGCAGGTGGCTGGGAAACAAGGCGAAGCCCTCCCACCGGGAGCTGCTCTGCGGCCTCATTGACGCGGCGCTTTTGCAGAAGCCCGACGGCTTCGACGCGCTTTTGAAGCTGCTGCGCGACAGCGGATGTGAGGTCAGGCGGCGCGGGAATACGCTGTCCCTGCGCCATCCCGATAAAAAGGGCTTTGTCCGTCTTTCTTCCATAGACGGCTATACAGAGGACGATCTGCGCGCCGTTCTTGCCGGGAAAAAGGAGCATACGCCGCGCAAAAAGCGCAGTCAGACCGCGCAGAGAAAGAACACGCTGCTCATCGACATCGAGGCGAAGCTGCAAGCCGGAAAGGGCGGCGGCTACGAGCGCTGGGCAAAGGTGTTTAACGTCAAGCAGATGGCGCAGACCTACAATTATCTGCGGGAGCACGGCTTACTGGATTATGCGGAGCTGGAGGAAAAAGTCACTGCCGCCACGGAGCAGTTTCACGCGCTGTCCGCGCAGATCAAGGCGGCGGAGACGCGCATGGCGGAGATCGCCGTGCTGAAAACGCATATCATCAACTACGCCAAGACCCGCGACGTTTACGCAGGCTACCGCAAGGCTGGTTACTCGAAAAAGTATCTCGCGGAGCATGAGAGCGACATCCTTCTGCACAAGGCGGCGAAGAACGCCTTTGACGAGCTGGGCGTGAAAAAGCTCCCTACCGTCAAGAGCTTGCAGGAGGAATATGCCAAGCTGCTTGCCGAAAAAAAGGCGGCGTATGCCGAATACCGCACCGCCCGTGACGAGATGCGCGAGCTGCTGCTCCACAAGCAGAACGTGGATCGTATGCTGGGCAAGGATGAGCGCAGCGAGGAAAAGAAACAGGAGCATGATCGCCAGTAACGGCCATGCTCCTAAAGCGTTTCGCAGAAACGCGCAGCCACACATTTATGTGTGTTCAAAGGGTTTCAGGGGCGCTGCCCCTGACAAGCAGAGGGCAGTTTTCGCGGCGGCGGAAATTGCCCGAAAAGCAAAGTGGGTACCTCTTTGCCCTGCTTGCCACGTTTTCTCCCGTCCTTCGCAGCGATGCTTCTTGTGCTTCCCTGCATAGGTAACTTTTTTCTGAACACTTCGCCGGATGCCTTGTGTTTCTTCGGATATTCGTATATAATGTATCGTGTTGAGTATTATCCATGCGGAGGTGCGGTATGAACGGGATCAAGGGCTATATCTCCATTCGGGAGGCGTCCTACCGTTGGGGCGTGTCAGAGCGGCGGGTCAACCAATATTGCGCCGAGGGGCGGATCCCCGGCGCGTCCCGGTTCGGGCGCTCATGGGCGATCCCGGAAAACGCGGAAAAGCCGTCCGACCCGCGCTTTCAGGAACAGCGCCGCGATCCCGGCAGGACAAGCACCTGACGGATACCCCTCTGCATTTTAGCATCCGCAAAAAGGAAGTGAACGTTATGACCTGCGACGAGGTTTTTTACCGCCAATATCTGAGCGGCGATGACGCGGGGCTGGAGGCCCTGATGAAAAAATACGGCGATCCCCTGACCCTGTATATTGACGGCTATCTGCACGACGTTCACGAGGCGGAGGAGCTGATGCTGGACGTTTTCGCCTATCTGTTCACGAAAAAGCCCCGCATCCGGGACGGCGGCTTCAAGGCGTATCTCTATAAGGCCGCGCGGAATATGGCGCTGCGCCATAAGAGCAAGCGAAAGCCCCTGTTCAGCCTCGACGCGCTTGCAGACGAGCCGGACGGACGGCTGCTGGCGGAGGAGGTCATCCGGACGGAGGAGCGAAACCGCGTCCTGCATTTCTGCATGGGCGAAATGAACCCGGACTATCGGGAAGTCCTGTATCTCACCTATTTTGAGGATATGAGCTACGCGCAGGCGGCGGAGGTCACGGGGAAAACTGTGAAGCAGATCACCAACATGGTGTATCGCGGAAAAGAGAGCCTGCGAAGGCTCTTAGAACGGGAGGGAATCACAAATGCGGAGTCATGAGGAGCGCGTCGCGGAGGCAAAGCGGCGCATCGCCAAAATTGAACAGGAGAAACGGCGGCGACGCAATGTGATCACCATGGCTTCCGCCGTGGCGGCGTGCCTTGCGCTGCTCATCGGCGCGTCCCTCGCCATGCCCGGTATTGCCGCAAGCATCCAGACCGGCGATTATTCCGGCTTTGAAACGGCGGCAAGCATCTTTCACAGCGGCGCGGCTTTGGGATACATCGTCATCGGGCTGCTGGCGTTTTTACTCGGCGTGTGCGTGACCGTTCTGTGCTTCCGGCTGCGGCAGATGAACCGTGAGGACGGGCAGGACAAGGAAAGCGAGGATGCGCATGGAGCTGATTGAGAACCTGCTGCAACTGCTGGTCACGTTCGTCGGCACGGTGCTTTCGGGTATCTCCTATCGAAAAAGCGGACGACAGGCGTATTTCCTGCTGCTGTGCTTCTACGGCTGCTTTGCCCTCGGCGCGCTCTACTGGACGCTGTATCTGCTGCTGTTCGATACCACGCCGCGGGTCTTTTATGTGTCGGAGTTCGGCTGGGTGGCCAGCGTAATTTTCCTGCGCATTTTGCAGGCGACGCTCTCCACACCGGAGGAACGCAGTTTCCGCTGCCGCAGGGCATGGCTTGCGCCTGCATTCGGCCTTCCGCTGCTGGCGTTCTACTGCACCTTCGGGGACGTCCTCTCCAACCTGATCTGGTGCGGCATGATGATATGGCTCTCTTTCTGCGCCATTCGAGGAATTGCCTATGCGAAAACGCAGACGGGCGCGGCGCGGAATATGGGGTGCTTCCACATCGGCGTGCTGTGCTTTGCGTTTGCGGAGTATCTGCTCTGGACAGTGGGCTGCTTCTGGCCGGATACCTCTCCCGCAAGCCCCGCCTTCTGGTGTGATATGCTGCTGACGCTTGCGATTCTGGGGCTGCTGCCCGCCACGAGAAAGGCGGTGGACGCGTGACCTATATTGAAAACATCTTCCTCTGCATGGTATCCCCGCTGCTGGTAGCCGCCCTGTGCATGGGCAGGCGGCAGCTCCGCTTCTTCCTGTTCTGCATTGCCGGAATGGGGGTGTGTCTGCTTTCGGCCTATATCAACACCTTCCTCGCGGCGGTGTGTCAGGCGGACGCCCTTGCCGCCACGGCGGAGATCGCGCCGGTGGTGGAGGAAATGATGAAGCTGCTGCCGCTGGTGTTCTATCTTCTGGTATTCGAGCCGGAGGGCGATAAAATCAAGGCTGCCGCCATCACGGTTGCCCTGAGCTTCGCCACCTTTGAAAACGTGTGCTATCTCATTCAGAACGGCGCGGACCGCTTCTCCTTTATCTTCTTCCGGGGCTTCGGCACGGGAGCCATGCACGTCCTCTGCGGCCTGATCGTGGGCGGCGGGCTTGCATACACGTGGCAGCGGACATGGCTGAAGATCGCAGGCACCTGCGGCCTCTTGGGCGCGGCCATCACCCTCCACGCCATCTACAATCTGCTGATTGCCTACGGCGGCGCGGCGCAGTACATCGCCTACGCCCTGCCGGTGCTGCTGGTGGCGGCGGGAAGATGGTCTGCTTTCCGATTATCGCGGAGAAAATAACTGAACAATCCACCCATTGAGAGCTGCTTTTTGGCGGCTCTCAAATTTTTTTGAAAAATTTTGCGTTTTGGGTGAGAGTTTTTTCGATTTTTTGTACCTATATAAGTGAAAGGGTTTTTATCACAGTTCCAGACAAACAAGAAAGGAGGTTCAAACGAAATGTACGATACCGCAAGACGGGTCGCACTCGTCAAGCAGCGGGTGCGGGAAAACACCCGCCGGAGGCAGCGGCGCGAGGCAATAAGCCTCTCCGCAGCGTGTATGCTGCTGTGCGCAGCGCTGACGCAGGCGGCGGACGCACTTATAGTGCGGGGACAGACCGCCGCGCAGGGCATATTCGGCGCAATGCTGCTTAGGGAGGATGCGGGGGGCTATGTGCTTGTGGCTGTAATTTCATTTATTGCAGCGGCGGCGATAACCGCGCTGTGCTTTCATTTAAGGAAAAAAGAACAGCAAGGAAAAGACGGAGCGGATAAGCCTACCCCACACGAAAAGGAGGAGAAAAGCCAATGAAAAAACGACTGCTCAGCATCCTGCTCCTATGCTGCATGGTGCTGACACTATTGCCGACAACTGCGTTTGCGGCAGATGAGTCTCCTGCCGTTACAAATGTGACGGTGACCTTTGATTCCAATGGAGGCGGCGAGGTAGAGTCCCAGACTATTCAGCAGGGGCAGCCAGCGCAAAGGCCCGCTGACCCTATCAAGGACGGCTATGCCTTTATCGGTTGGTATGACAAAGCCGATCTGGAGTACAGCAATATGCCGGAGTGGAATTTCAGTTATCCTGTGACCAAGGATCTGGAGCTGGTGGCGCAGTGGGTGAAGACAATGCCGATCTCCACCGATCCGGTCGCCTATTTGGACAAAGACGGTAATCAGCAGGTCTGCACCGCATACACCGTGCTGACGAGCGAAACCAAGGCAAGCATTCTCGACTATGCCGACAAATGGTACGATCTGCCCGCCGGCTGGTATGTGGTGAAGGGCGATGTGACCATCACGCCCCGCCTGGACACCCACGGTGCGGTCAATCTGATATTAACGGACGGCAGCCACCTCACGGCGGAGTGGGGCATCAATGTGAAGGAAGGCGATACCTTCACCGTCTATGCCCAGAGCACCGGGGAGGACACCATGGGCAAGCTGACAGCGTGCCTTTCGGAGGATTTTAACAGCGACGGGAGCGTCAAATACTATGTATGGCCGGATTCTGGGATGCCCGGCATCGGAGCCAGTAGTCGCTGTAGAAAAGCCAACAGTGTTATCTATGAAAATGAGGGCACGATCATCATCAACGGCGGTTATATTCTCGCCAAAGGGCAGGATGGCGCATCCGCCATTGGCGGATGCGGTGGAGATACCGTTACCCCGTCACCGCATTCGGAAAACAGGAAATGCGGCAGCATTACCATCAATGGAGGCATTGTCCGCACCGAACCGGTAACAATGCGTGCTACTCCCATAAACGTTGGGATCGGATCCTGCCAACTCGGTTACGGTGGCAGCGTTACCATCAATGGCGGCACGGTTATGGCTAATGCTAACTCAGATGCGATTTGTACGGGGCGCGGCGGCAGCATCACCATCAACGGCGGCGATATAACGGCACGAGGAGGCCTTGGCCGATATGGAAACGGACATGGGATTGGGACTTTCAGGGTTGCCGACATCACCATCAACGGCGGTAACATAGAAGCGTATTCCTACAGAGGAGGCTCTGGTATCGGCTCTGATAGTCCGACAACGGTAAAAATCACCGACGGCACCATAAAAGCTGTCTCGAATGAAATTGCTGCTATTGGCACCCCTAAATATAGCGCAGGCAGCGTCAGCATCACCGGCGGCAAGGTCACCGCAATCGGAAAAGGCGAGGCGGATGGCATCGGCGGCCATGGCGATGTCAGTATCACCGGCGGCGAGATCGATGTTTCCGTTGAAGGATCTGGCGTAGCCATCGGCGGCAATGGTGGCGGAAGCATCAACATTCAGGGCAATGCAATCAAATCCATTTCCAGCAGGAGCGGCGCCTGCATTGGCGGCAGCGCTAAAAATATCACCATTCTTGACGCCGAGCTGCCGTTCCTTGGCGGTGAGGGCATTCTGATTGGCAATAAGGTCGGCGATAACACGGGAGGCGATCTCACCATCCGAAACTGCCGCATCCTGTCAACATACGCTGAGGCAGAAGGAGGAATACAGGTTGGCAATAACGGAAAGATACAGATTGAAAACAGTGAGATCAAGCTGTCCAGAGCAAATGGCATCCGCACCGGCGATGGCGGGAGCATCGCCATCCGGGATTCCCAGCTCGTCACAAACGGCATTTATATGGTCGAAGGAGGAGAGACCCAGCGGAAGCTGAAACGGCTGGAGATCACGAACAGCACCGTGGTAACGAACGATGTCCTCGGCTCCACAGGCAAATTCACTTCTGTCGGCGAGATTGTGATCCACGGCAGCAGCATCCGTCAGAGCAGCGAGGATCGTGGAAATGGCTTCGGCATTGGCTGCGGAGAGTATGGCACCTTTGACCGTATTGACATTCAGGACAGCCAGATTGATATTCCGGGTTTCAAGGGTGGCGTAGCCATCGGCGGCGGTAAGTATACGACAGATCCCGGCAATAGCGTCATTCGCATTGCGAACAGCCGGGTGTTTGCCCGCACCCGTGACAGATGGAGTACCGCCATCGGTCGCGACATAGGTTCCAGCGGAGATGGAGCGCTGCGGATCTTTATTGAAAACAGCACCGTGACCGCAAAAGGCGGCTGGCTGTTTGGGGATGGTACCGAATATGTTCCCGGCATCGGAATCAGCTACAAGTCTTCCCTGAATGCCTATATTCAGGTCATGGACAGCACGGTGGAATCCTTCCGGCATACGAAAAGTAGGAACATGGACGATTCCGATTATGTCTATGACGACCTGCACACAAAGAAGCTGCCGGGTAATCCAGCGGAAAACATCTCCATCTGCGGCAGCACCGTCAACGGAACGCGCATTGACCATAGCCTTGACGCATACGGCAAATGCACGCTCTGCGGCAAGTATGATATTGGATATTGCTATAAGAACGGGCTTCTGACGATGGAGGGGCTGACGGACTGCGCCTATGACGGCAGCGAAAAGAAGCTGACGGGGCTTTCCCATAAGACGGGTGAGAACGAAACGAAGCAGCTAACGGAGAACACAGACTACACTGCCACCTATTCCAACAATGTATATCCCTACACCCTCAACCCGAACGATGCGGGCTTTGACCCGGAAAAAGCCCCCAAGGTGACGCTGTACGGCACGGGGAACTACTGCGGCAAGGCCGAGCACTATTTCACCATCAGCGGAGACGAGCAGCCCTCGTACACCGTAAAGTTTGATACTGCCGGCGGCACGAGTATCAGCAATAAAACCGGCGTCAGGTGGGAGCAGCGCGTGCTGGACGGTGTGGAGCCTCCCACCAGAACCGACTATGAGTTCCGCGGCTGGAGCTGTTCCGGCAAACCCGTGTTTTCCGGAACCACCTATGCGGATCTTGCGGGAGATAAAAACGTACAGAGCATCACGCTGACGGCGCAGTGGGCGGCGGCCTGGTATCCGGAGGGTGAAATTAAGATTGAAGATGAGGACACCGTATGGAATGGCTTCGAAAGCGACTATTCCGCACGGTTTTACAACACGGAGCAAACTGTAACCATCTCCGCTCCGAAATCCGGCGGTAAGCCGGTGGAGATTGGCTATCTGATCACCGATGAGGACCTCACGAAGGCCAGATGCACAAAACGAGACTTTACCCCTTACACCGAGCCTCTCAAGCTGAACACGGACGGTTGGCACATCGTTTATGCGAAGCTCACCAACGCAGAGGGCAATGTCACCTATCTCAGGACAACAGGCCGCATTGTGATTGACACCACGCCTCCTGCGATCAATGGCGTTGAGGATGGTGAAGTGTATTATACCACGAAAAATGTGCAAATCACCGATGATAACCTTGCTTCCGTCACGGTAAACGGATCTCCCAAGACAGTAGGCGGCTACAACACAATTTGGATTGCACTCTTTTCGGATGCCAACCGCACATATAAGATCGTTGCGACCGACAAGGCCGGAAACAGGACGGAGAAAACCATCACGGTTTATGACGGCACCTATGTGATCCCTGTTACCGGCGTATCGCTGGACGAGAGCAGCATTACCCTCGATGTGGGCGGCAATCAGACCCTGACCGCCACCGTGACGCCGGAGGACGCCACCAACAAAAAGGTGCGCTGGAGTTCCGACAACGAGGATGTCGCCACGGTTTCCGAGGACGGCGTTGTCACCGCCGTGGCAGGCGGGACGGCTGTCATTACCGCCACCACACATGACGGTTTGTTCACTGCCACCTGCACGGTGACGGTCAATGCCCCCGATGCTGCGCCCAGCATCACCACGGACACCCTGCCGGACGGCAAGGTGGGCGAGGCATACAGCCATACCCTGACCGCCACCGGCACAGCACCTATCACATGGAGCATTGACGGCGGTCTGCCTGCCGGTCTGAGCCTGAACGCGGATACCGGTGAGATCAGCGGCACGCCTACTGCGGAAGGAACCGCCACCTTCACCGTCAAGGCTACTAACAGCGCGGGCAGCAATACGAAGGAGCTGTCTATTACGATAACCAAAGCCGCGCCTGCCGAGCATACCATCACCGTGACCACAGAGGGCGGCGGAACGGCTTCTGCATCTTCTGCAAAAGCCGTGGTCGGCACGGAGATTCGCCTGACCGCCAAGCCTGACGAAGGCTACCGCTTCAAGGAGTGGGAGGTCATGAGCGGCAATGTGACTATCAAAGACGATAAGTTCCTCATGCCGGACAGCAATGTAGAGGTCAAAGCAATCTTCGAGGAGGACGCGCCTCCTGCGCCTACCGAGCATACCGTCACCGTGACCAGCAGCGGCAACGGCACGGCTTCCGCCTCTCATGCAAAAGCTGCGGCCGGTACGACGATCACCCTGACCGCTACGCCCAACGAGGGCTACCACCTCAAGGAGTGGAGGGTCATCAGCGGCGGCGTGAGCATCAAGGACAATAAGTTCACCATGCCGAACAACAACGTGGAGATCAAGGCCATTTTTGAGAAGGATGCGCCGCCCACACCCACGGAGTACACCGTCACTGTGACCACAGAGGGCGGCGGAACGGCTTCCGCATCTCCCGCAAAGGCTGCGGCCGGTACGGAGATCACCCTGACTGCCACGCCAAACACCGGCTACCACTTCAAGGAGTGGCAGGTCATCAGCGGCAATGTGACCATCAAGGACGATAAGTTCCTCATGCCGGACAGCAATGTAGAGATCAAGGCCATTTTTGAGAAGGATGCGCCGCCCACACCCACGGAGTACACCGTCACCGTCACCACAGAGGGCAACGGCACGGCTTCCGCAAGCTCTACCTCGGCGACGGCCGGCACAGAAATCACCCTGACCGCAACGCCCAACGAGGGCTACCGCTTCAAGGAGTGGCAAGTCATGCGCGGTAATATGACTATCAAGGACGATAAGTTCACCATGCCGGACAGCAATGTAGAGGTCAAGGCTGTCTTCGAGGAGGACGCACCGCCTGCGCCTACCAACCCTGCCAAGCCCAGCATCAGCGTCACCGGAACCTACACCTACAATGGCTCCGAGCATACAGCGACCGTGAGCGGCTATGATCCCGCCACAATGGACATCACAGGCAATACCGCCACAGATGCGGGCGACTACATCGTTAGCGTCACATCCAAAACGGGAAAATGGGCGGACGGCAGCACTGAGGCCGCAACCGCGGCGTGGAGCATCGGCAAAGCCACGCAGGAAGCGCCTATCGGCTTGATCGGTGTCGCGCCCACTACCGAGGGCGGCAGCGACGGCAAGATCACCGGCGTGGATGCAACGATGGAATACCGTGCGGAGAGCGAGATTACCTACACCGCCTGCACCGGTATCGAGATTGAAAACCTGTCCGCTGGTAATTACTTCGTTCGCTATGCGGAGGATAACAACCACTTTGCCAGCACCGATGCGGAAGTCACTGTGGGTGAGGGTACGCCGCTTGCGGATTGCACAATCACCTTCAACGGCAACGGCGGCAGCGGCAGCATGGATTCCGTGACCGTCAAGGCAGAGACAAATTACATCCTGCCCGCCTGCGGCTTCACTGCTCCCGCCGATCAGGAGTTCAAGGCTTGGGAGATCGGCGGCACAGAGTACAAGGTGGGAGATTCCTACACCGTGAACGGGGATATTGAGATCAAAGCACTGTGGAAGAACAGCGTTATTACCCCCACCACCTACACCGTCACCGTCAGCAATGACGGAAACGGCACCGGCACCGCAACTCCTTCCACCGCTGCGGCTGGTACGACGATCACCCTGACCGCCACGCCCAACAAGGGCTACCACTTCAAGGAGTGGCAGGTCATCAGCGGCGGTGTGACCATCAAAGACGATAAGTTCCTCATGCCGGACAGCAATGTGGAGGTCAGCGCCATCTTTGAGAAGGACGCACCGCCTGTGCCCACCGAGTTCACCATCACCGTGAAAACGGACGGCAACGGCACGGCTTCCGCATCTCATGCAAAAGCTGTGGTCGGAACGGAGATTCGCCTGACCGCTACGCCCAATACCGGCTACCACTTCAAGGAGTGGCAAGTCATCAGCGGCGGCGTGACCATCAAGGACAATAAGTTCCTCATGCCGAGCGCCAACGTGGAGGTCAAAGCAATCTTTGAGAAGGACGCACCTCCTGCTCCCACCGAGTTCACCATCACCGTGACCAGCGGCGACAACGGAACGGCTTCTGCATCTCATGCAAAAGCCGTGGTCGGTACGGAGATTCGCCTGACCGCAACGCCAAACACCGGCTACCACCTCAAGGAGTGGCAGGTCATCAGCGGCGGCGTGACCATCAAGGACGATAAGTTCCTCATGCCGAACGACAACGTGGAGGTCAAGGCCATCTTTGAGAAGGACGCACCTCCTGCTCCCACCGAGTTCACCATCACCGTGACCAGCGGCGACAACGGAACGGCTTCTGCATCTCATGCAAAAGCCGTGGTCGGTACGGAGATTCGCCTGACCGCAACGCCAAACACCGGCTACCACCTCAAGGAGTGGCAGGTCATCAGCGGCGGCGTGACCATCAAGGACGACAAGTTCAC
>ENA-UOJE01000431-UOJE01000431.1-human-gut-metagenome-genome-assembly--contig:-C23-NODE-431-length-48933-cov-71.586215_pt1 | contig 48933 bp, 38 predicted proteins | sample MGYA00242341_ERZ723888 | MGnify/ENA metagenome assembly ERZ723888 | reverse complement strand
CCGGAATGGGTATAATAATAAATACAAGGGGACGCTGCGACAAGCGGTCAGCCCCTTTCAGTGGAAGATTTTTAAGCGTTTAGCTTACAAAAACCGTCACCGGCCAGGGTGGCGGTTTTTGCTTTTCAGTCGTTGGACTCGTATCGAGATCGAATGACCCAGAATATGAATCGTAAACACGAAAAACATACTGTCCCACCTCCCTTCGAGGAGGTGACCAACCGCCTGACTATGTATGCAGCGTCCTTGAGACGAGTATACACCGCAGGCGGCTTTTTGTCAATTCGCGGCGGGCGGACGTGGGCATCGCCCCTGCGAGGAGACGGATTCCCACGCCAGTGTGAGCACTGGTTCGGAATGACAACGCTGCCGCGCTGATGGGACGTCGTACCCCAAGGGCATTTGTTCCGCTGCGCTCCACTGCAGGACGCCGTCCCCTACGAAGTCGCAAGGAGTGCGCTGCAAAAAGGGCGGACAGGTGTCCGCCCTTTACATTCCATATTATATATGACAGCGCTCAGCGCCACGATGCGCTGTAAAAATACAGCGCCAGCATGCCTGGCCCCACATGGGCACCGGTGACAGGCTCATGACAGACGGAGAGTATCTCGCCGGTGCAGCCTGCCTGACGCAGCTCGGTGGCCAGATGCAGCGCCTCGGCGGGAGCGGCGGCGTGGGAAATGCCCACCGGCCTGGACTTGTCCTCCACCAGCTCCTGATACAGCCGGATCAGCTGCTCCATGGCCTTTTTGCGCCCGCGCTCCTTGCTGTGCACCACGATCTTGCCCTCCGGATCGCCCTCCAGAATGGGCTTGATCTGCAAAAGCGTGCCGGCCAGCGCCGCCGCGCCGGACAGACGGCCACCCTTGCGCAGGAACTTCAGGTCGTCTACCACGAACAGCTGCCGCATCTTGCCGCAGAGCTCCGACGCGCGGGCGGTGATCGTATCCATATCGGCGCCCTGCTGCGCCAGATGCGCCGCCTCCAGCACCACCAGACCCTCGCCCAGCGAAGCGCCCCGGCTGTCCAGCACCCGGATGTCCCGGTGGGGATAGCGCTCCCGCAGCTCCTGCGCCACCACGCTCACGCCCCAGCATGTGCCGCTGACGCCGCCGGACAGCCCGATATACAGCACGTCATCGCCCTGCTCCAGCACGGGCTCCATGGCTTCGCGGGCGGTCAGGGGGCTGATCATGGAGGTCTTGACCTCCGCGCCCTTGCGCATGGCTTCATAATAAGCGTAGCCGTCAAAGGGGGCGGACATGTCCGCCGGTACGCCGTTGACGGTATAGGTCAGGCACAGCTCCCGGATGCCGTACTGCTCCCGCAGCTCCGGCGGCAGGTTGGCCGCATTGTCTGTCATCACTCGAATCATGATATGTCTCCTTTTATCATGGGAATTACGTATTACAGCCGCTCCCGTATCCAACCGGCCAGCGTGTCGAACAGGCAGCGATAGCCGGTCATGGTCAGGTGGATGCCGTCGGCGGCGATATAGCGGGGCAGGTCACGCATGGGCAGGAACTGCCGCCGCACATCGATGAGGGGCAGCCCCTCCGTCATGGCCAGCGCCGCCACCGCATCGGAGTACATCTCCTGATGGCGGTAGATGCGCCCCACGTCCCCCAGCCAGCGCAGGATGCTGCCGCCGTCCGCGCGCCGGGAGATGAACTGGAAATACCGCTGGCCGTCGATGGGCGGCAGCGTCATCAGCACCGGCTGCACACCGGCGGACGCCAGCTCCTGCACCGCGCAGCGCAGCTTTTCGATGAACTCCGGCAGCACCGTGTGGGGCAGGTGCTCCTGCTCCGGGGCGGCGGCGATGGCCTCCCAGTCGAAGTCGCTGTCGTTGCCGCCGTAGGCCACCAGCGCCCAGCGGGCGTCCATGCCGCGCTGCACGTCGTGCTCCACCAGCGACAGACCCTTTGTCACCGTGGCACCCATTTTGGCGCGGTTCACCACCTCCAGCCGGTCGGTGGGGTACTGCGCCATCACCTCCGGCAGGTGGAACCGGTAATGCATGTTCTCGTCCGGCACCGTGGCCTTCAGCAGGGAATCTCCGTAAATAAACGCACGCTCCATAACGAACGCCTCCTTGCGTCTTTTTACCTAATATACCATATTAGGACACGCGCGTCAATATATTTCCTTGCGCTGTTTGTTGCATTATGTGCTGATTTGTGATATACTGTATGGCGAATCTGATATGGGGAGCGTCATTATGGAATACGACAGAGAGCTTATCGCCCACAAGCTGCAGCGGTGGGACAAGTTTATCACGGATTATCATCTGCCGGACTGGGATTCCATCCCGGATTTCGGCCTGTACATGGATCAGGTCATCGTGCTGCTGGAGCAGTATCTGAGCTTTATCCCTGCACCGGTGGGCGGCAAGGAGCGGTTCGTCACATCCTCCACCATCAACAACTATGTGCGGCTGAAGATCATGCCCGCACCGGAGAAGCGGAAGTACCACCGCATCCACATCGCGTATCTCATCATGATCCTGACCATGAAGCAGAGTCTCAGCATCAGCGATGTGCAGAAGATCCTGCCGGCGGACAGCAACGAGACGGACGTGCGCGCCGTGTATGAGGACTACTCCCTGAAGTTCCGGCGGGTGGGGCTGTTCTTCAACCAGCAGGTGCAGTCCGGGGCGGAGGGCATCCACAGCGCCACCGAGTCGAACTGCGGCAACGCCGTGGAGCTGCTGGTCATCGAAAGCGCGCTGATCGCCGGTTTCTCCAAGATCCTGGCGGAGAAGCTCATCCGCCTGTGCGGGGCGGATACGGAGGACGTGCTGGCGGCGGAGAACACCCCGCCGCAGCCGTAAGGGTATTGTATATCTTTTTCGGCGGGAATATGTGAACAAACGGAAAAGATGCAGCGCAGGCCACAGTCCTGCGCTACGTCTTTTTCTAATGTCTGCCATCTGCGCATAGGATACAGCGAGGTGATGGACGATGAAAAGCCGAGTGGTGCCCTGTCTGCTGGCGGCAGCGGCGGCCTGCGCGGCGGCGTTGCTGCTGTGGGCGCTGGCGGTCAGATTCCCCGGACCGCTGACCCGCGCGCTCAGCCCGGTGCAGGTCAGTCCGTGGGAGATGGGCAAGGCGGCGTTTTTCCCGCTGCTGGCCGCTTCGCCGCTGCTGTGGCGGCTGGAAAAGGGTGGGAGCCGGGGGGGACTGTGCCTGATGGCGCTTGCCGGCGCGGTGCTGGCGCTGGCGCTGACATACGCGCCGGTGCCGCCCGCGGCGGTGGCGGTGATGGCCATCGGCGGCGCGACGGCGCTGTATGGGTTTGCTCTGCGGCGGGTGAGCGGCGACGGCCTGCCGTGGTATGTGCTGACCGTGGCGCTGGCTGTGGCGTATATCCTGCTGACCATCCTGCCGCCCGGCGGCGGCATCTTTCTGGCGCGGGACGATGTGGCGGCGCTGGCGGCCATACCGTTCTGAGAGGAAAGCCGCCCTTAGGCCGCCTGGCACAAGAAAACATACGCCGCAAAAGGCGCGTTTCACGCAGCCCCGTCGTTGCGCCGCCTTGACAGACATCCAGTATGCCTGCGGCAGCGCGCCTCGGCTCTGCACAAAACGCGCACTTTTTCGGTGCGAAGCAGTTTTGCCAAAGTAAATTCGAGCTGAAATTGGCTGTAAAAACGCCCACATGCTGACGCATGCGGGCGTTTTTTCGGTCGATTTCAGCCGGATAGACACAGGCAAAACCGTGTGTTTTCTTGTGTCAGGCGGCCCTTGCGGGCGGCTTTCGTTGACCGTAATAGGTGTTATTGTAAACTGATTTTCTCCGGCTCCGGCTGCTCGGCCTGTGCTTCGGGCGCAGGGGCTTCCGCCGGAGACTCCGGCACGGGCGCAGCGGCGGCAGGGATATCCGCTGGGGCGGGAGCCGGCTCCTCGGCGGCCCTGGCCGCCTCCGCCTCCTGCGCCAGCCGCTCGTTCTCGGCGCGGTTGGCCTCCTTCTGGGCGCGGCGGGCATCGGCGGCGGCGAAGAACGCCCGCACCAGCGCCAGCAGCACGAAGAACGCCGCGATCGCCAGCCCGATCCAACCGGCGGCGCGTATCACGAAGAAATCGCGGATGGTGAAGTATTCCTTATAGATACCCAGGAAGTACAGCGCCACGGCGCCCGCCGCGCACAGAATGCACAGCAGCAGCCGGAAAAACGCCTTTACCCGGTGCTTGCGTCCGGCCAGATATGCCACCAGCAGCGCCAGCGCCGCCAGAAACAGCGCCGGGGACTGGCAGCAGAGGATATAGCCCAACGTCTTGTCCAGCATGGTGCGTCCTCCTTACAGCTGGCACTTGCCCCGGGGCAGGTACTTGCCCACAGAGCCGGGCAGCACCTTGCCGGAGGACACCACGGGCTTGCCCCGCAGCCACACCTGACGGATGGAGCCCTTGGTCACAAAGCCCTCGTAGGGGTTGTAGTCCGCCGCGCCCGCCATATCCTCGGCACGGATGACATGGTCGGCCTTCGGGTCGTACACCACGATGTCCGCGTCGGAGCCGGGTGCCAGCACGCCCTTGCGGGGATACAGGCCGTACAGCTTGGCGGGATTCTCCGCCAGCACGCGGCACATGGCACCCAGACCGATCTTTCTCCGGGCCACGCCGAAGGTGTAGATCAGCTCGCCCCGCGTCTCCACGCCGGGGATGCCGCCGGGAATGGCGGTGAAGTTGTCCCGCCCGGCCAGCTTCTGCGCCGTGGTGAAGGAGCAGTGGTCGGTGGACACGGTCTGCACCTCGCCCCGGCGGATGGCGCGCCACAGGGCGTTGCAGTCCGCCTTCTTGCGGATGGGGGGAGAGCAGACGTACTTGGCCGCCTGAAGCCAGTCCTCGTTGTAGTACACGCTGTCGTCCAGCACCAGATACTGGGGGCACGTCTCCACGAACACCTTCTGGCCGCGCCAGCGGGCGTTGGCGATCTCGTCCAGCGCCTCGATGTTGGTGGTGTGGACGATGACCACGGGGATGTCCACCTGCTCGGCGATGCGCAGCAGGCGTCCCACGGCCTCGGCCTCCATGATGTCAGGCCGCGTCTCCGGATGGCAGTACACGCCGTTCTCGCCCGCGGCCTTCTTCTCCGCGATCAGCGCGTCGATGACACCGGCATTCTCGCAGTGTACGCCGCAGATACCGCCCTTTTCCTTCAGCTTCTTCAGCGCCTTGTACATGGCCTCGTCGCCGATCATCATGGCCGGGTAGGTCATGTACATCTTGAAGGAGGAGATGCCCTCGGCGTACATGTCGTCTATCTCACTTTCGATCGTCTCGTTCCAGTCGTCGATGGTCATGTGGAAGCCGTAGTCACAGGCGCACTTGCCGTCCGCCTTCTCGTGCCACAGACGCAGACCGTCGTGGAGCGTCTCGCCCTTGTTGGGGCAGGCAAAGTCAATGATGGTGGTGGTGCCGCCGTGGAGCGCGGCGCGGGAGCCGCTGGCGAAATCATCCGCCGTGGTGGTGCTGCACACGTCCAGATCAAAGTGGGTGTGCGCGTCGATAAAGCCGGGGAACAGCAGCATCCCGGACACATCCACCACCTGCGCACCGATGGCCGGAATGTCGCGGCAGACGTCCAGTATCTTCTCGCCCTCCACCAGAATATCCGCCCGGCGGGGCCCCTTGCCGGTGATAACGGTACCGCCCTTGAACAGCAATCTCATCACAAGACCTCCTCATTTGAGTAGATTTCTTGGGGATATTGTACCACACTTCCCTGCGGGGTACAATGGTTTTGTGGAGGCCTCCCTATGTGCGGAAGAAAACTTTCGGGGAAAAAGAGGATTTCAGCAAGTTTTTTGGTATAGTATATTGTACGAAAATCGGCCTGCCGGAGCGCGGCGGGGGAAGGGAGGCGCCTCATGCGGTTCAGCGAAGCGTTTTTGGATGAGCTGGCGGCGCGCAGTGACATTGTGGACGTGGTGTCGAGCTATGTGGAGCTGAAGCGCAAGGGTAACAACTATTTCGGCCTGTGCCCCTTCCACAGCGAGAAAACGCCCTCCTTTTCCGTGGCGCCGGACAAGCAGATGTACCACTGCTTCGGCTGCAAAAAGGGCGGCGGCGTGTTTAACTTCATCATGGAGATCGAGAACCTCACCTTTCCGGAGGCGGTGGAGTTTCTGGCCAGACGTGCCGGTATGTCCCTGCCGCAGGAGGGGGAAATGCAGAACGACGGCGACCGTCTGCGCAGACGGGTATTGGAGCTGAACCGCACGGCGGCGCGGTGGTTCTACGACCAATTGCAGCAGCCCCAGGGCGCGGCGGTGCAGGCCTATCTGGACAAGCGGCAGATACGCAGGAGCGTGGCGGTGCGGTTCGGCATGGGCGCGTCGCTGGATCAGTGGGACGCGCTGCTGCGCGCCATGAGCGAAAAGGGCTTCACCAAAAAGGAGCTGATGGCCGCGGGACTGGCGGTGGCGGGCAGGGGCGGACGGATCTACGACAAGTTCCGCAACCGGCTGATGCTGCCGGTCATCGATGTGCGGGGCGACGTGGTGGGCTTCGGCAGCCGGGTCATCGACAACTCCGAGCCGAAATACATGAACACCACCGACACGCCCACCTACAGCAAGCGCCGGGTGCTCTACGGCCTGAATCTGGCCAAAAAGACCAAGCGCCCCAACATCATCCTGTGCGAGGGCAATCTGGACGTGGTGACGCTGCATCAGGCGGGCTTTGACAACGCGGTGGCCTGCATGGGCACGGCGCTGACACAGGAGCAGATCCATCTCCTCAGCCGGTTCACCAAGGAGCTGGTGCTGTGCTACGACAACGACAAGGCCGGTCAGATGGCCACCGACCGGGCGCTGGAGCTGCTGGAGAACACGGAGTTCAAGGTGAAGGTGCTGCGGCTGCCCCAACGGTTGGTGGACGGACAGTACGTCAAGCAGGACGCGGACGACTTCATCAAGTATCAGGGGCGCGACGCCTTTGAAAAGCTGCTCAGCGGCAGCGCCAACGGCATGGAGTTCACCCTGTCGCAGGTGGCGGACAAGTACGACCTGAAGGAAGACAAGGATCGCATCGCCTACGCCGCCGAGATCGCGGAGACGCTGGCCAGACTGGGCGACCCGGTGGAGCGGGAGGTCTATACCACCCGCGCGGCGGAGGCCGCCGGCCTGCCGGCGGAGGCCATGCGCATGGAGGTGGAGCGCGCTCGGAAGCGCAGCTATGCCAAGGAAAAGAAGCAGCAGGAGCGCCGGGAGATGAATCCCGTCAGCGATCGCCAGCCCATCGAACGGGGCATGCGCTACGCCAACATGCGCAGCGCCATGGCGGAGGAGGGCGTCATCCGTCTGCTGCTGCAGGACGACAGCCTGTTCCCGGAGCAGATGCCTGTGCTGCCGGAGGACTTTTCCTCTCCGGCGCTGGCGCATATCTACGACGAGATGTGGAAGCGCCGGGGACGGGGCGGTGTGGCATCGCTGGCTGCCGTGCTGGGGCCGGAGGAGATGGATCACCTGACGGTGATCCTGCAAAAGCCGGAATCCGCCGCCAACGCGCCTCAGGCGCTGGCGGATTACATACGCATCATACAGGAGGAATACAACAAGCGCGCCGGCGATCTGGATCCGTTGGCTGCCGCGTGCAAGACGTATAAAGACAAAAAAGGTTACGGAGGAAAGCGAACATGACGGACAAAAAGTACACCCCGGAGGAGTTGGAAAAAATGGCGGATTCCATGCTGAAGGAATCCGCGTCCGGTAAGCCCGGCAAGGGCACGCTGGACGAAAAGGCCATCGCCTCCCTGCCGGCAGCGGCGCTGCTGACCACCCACGAAAAGCTGAGGGAGCTGTTTGTCAAGGGCAAAAAGAAGGGTAAGCTGGACGCGGGCGAGCTGTCCGAGGTGCTGGACGAGATGGATCTGGAGAGCGATCAGATGGACTCCATCTACGACTCGCTGGAGCAGCTGGGCATCGAGGTGGGCACGGAGGACTTCCTGACCGATCTGCCCGACGATGACGAGCCGGCCATGGAGGAGATCGCGGAGATCGAGGAAGAGGAGCTGGTGGATCCCAACACGCTGGTGGACAGCTTCAACATCGACGATCCCGTGCGCATGTACCTGAAGGAGATCGGCAAGGTGCCCCTGCTGACCGCCGATCAGGAGGTGGAGCTGGCTACCGTCATGTCCGCCGGCCGCGAGGCCGAGGCGCGTCTGGCGCAGGCGGAGGCCGACGGCGAGACGATCCCCGACGAGGAGCTGGCGCAGCTGAAAAAGCAGGTCAAGGCCGGTGAACGGGCCAAGCAGAGTCTGGCAGAGGCCAACCTGCGTCTGGTGGTGTCCATCGCCAAGCGCTATGTGGGGCGCGGCATGCTGTTCCTGGATCTGATCCAGGAGGGCAATCTGGGCCTTATCAAGGCCGTGGAGAAGTTCGACTACACCAAGGGCTACAAGTTCTCCACCTACGCCACATGGTGGATCCGTCAGGCCATTACCCGCGCCATCGCGGATCAGGCGCGCACCATCCGTATCCCCGTCCACATGGTGGAGACCATCAACAAGGTCATCCGCGTCTCCCGCCAGCTGCTGCAGGAGCTGGGTCACGACCCCAGCCCCGAGGAGATCAGCGAGGAGATGAACATGCCCGTGGACAAGGTGCGGGAGATCCTGAAGATCGCCCAGGAGCCTGTGTCGCTGGAGACGCCCATCGGCGAGGAGGAGGACAGCCATCTGGGTGACTTCATCCCCGACGAGGCCGCGTCCGAGCCCAGCGAGGCCGCCAGCTTCACCCTGCTGAAGGAGCAGCTGGTGGACGTGCTGAGCACCCTGACGCCCAGGGAGGAGAAGGTGCTGAAGCTGCGCTTCGGCATCGAGGACGGCCGCACCCGCACCCTGGAGGAGGTGGGCAAGGAGTTCAACGTCACCCGTGAGCGCATCCGCCAGATCGAGGCCAAGGCGCTGCGCAAGCTGCGCCACCCCTCCCGCAGCAAGAAGCTGAAGGACTTCCTGAACTGACGATACCCATGAAAACGCTTCGCTGTGTGATACTTCTGCTGGCGGCGCTGCTGCTCCTGCCCACCGCCGTCAGCGCCGACGAACCGGAATACACCTTCGTGCTGACGGCAAACGGCGCGGACAGCTGCCGTGCCGCCGTCGGGGACATCGTAACGGTCACGCTGGCGGTGCGCTGCGATTCCGGCACGGACGCCGTATACGCCGCGCAGGATGAGATCGTGTTCGACCCGGCGTTCTTCGCCTTCGAGCCGGACAGCGTCCTGACCCGCAGCGGCGTGAAAACCTCCACCCTGCACCTGCGTGACGGGCGGCAGGCGGTGTACATGAGCTTCATCTCCTACGGCAGCGCCGCTGATTGGGCGGGGGAGACGGTTCTCGGCTCCTTCCGCCTGCGGGTGCTGGCGGAGGACGGCACCGGCGCTCTGTGCAGCAGCAACTACCTGGTGTCGTCACAGGACGGGATGACCCACTTTCCCGCCGGGGCGGAGGACGCCGCCGTGGTGGTGTCGGAGCTGTGCCGGGTGACGTTCCAGACCAACGGCGGCGGCGATATACCGCCCCGGATGGTCTACCGGGGCAACGCGTTGAGGCTGCCGGAGCCGCCGGCGCGGGCGGGCTATACGTTCGCCGGATGGTACAGCGACATAGATCTGACCATGCCGTGGCTGGAGACGACCCCGGTGACGGCGGACATGACGCTGTATGCCGCGTGGACGGGCGCGGAGACAGCATCGGCGCAGGGCACATGGCTGCCGGCCGCGGCCATATTGCTGCTGACGGCGGCGCTGGCGTGGTACAACCGACGAAAGCATGAATAAAGCACAAAAGCCGCCTGCGGGCGGCTTTTGTCCAAAGGAGGACAGACTATGCGTGATCCCATCAGCCCATTTTCCATCAACTGCCACAGCAGCATCCGCTGGGGCGGCGCGGTGACGGTGTGGTTCGACCCCTTCCGGGTGGAAAAGACCACCGGAGACGGCGACGTGATCTTCATCACCCACGACCACTACGACCACTTCTCCCCGGAGGACATTCGCCGGGTGATGAAGCCGGACGCGGTGCTGGTGCTGCCGGAGAGCTGCCGGGCGGCGGCGCTGGCGGCAGGCTTCTCCGCTTCACAGCTGCTGCCGGTGCGGGCGGGGGAACATTACACCGTCAAGGGCATCCCCTTTACTGCCGTGCCCGCCTACAACATCGGCAAGCCCTTCCACCCGCGAAGCAATGGCTGGGTGGGCTATGTGGCAGAGCTGGACGGCCTGCGGGTCTATGTGTCCGGCGACACCGACGACACACCGGAGGCGCGGGCGGTGTCCTGCGACGCGGCCTTCCTGCCGGTGGGCGGCACCTACACCATGACGGCGGCGGAGGCGGCAGCGCTGGCCAACGCCCTGCACCCGCAGATCGCGGTGCCCACCCACTACGGCAGCATCGTGGGCGCCATGACCGACGGCGACGATTTCGCCGCGCAGCTGGCGCCCGGCATCCGCTGCGTAAAGCTCATATAAGACGGGACCCCCGGCCACAGGCCGGGGGTCCCGCTTTATATCGGATCACTCAGTTGTACAGATAGCCGTACTTGTCGCGCAGGGTGACGATCAGCTTCTCCAGATCGGCGGGCAGATCGTTCTTGCCGCTCAGGTCGTACTCCTTCGGCTCGCCGAAGGTGCGCACGCGCACCTTGTCGCCGTCCAGGAACAGCACACCGGCGTTCTTGGAGTCCGCCATGTCCTCCGCCGTCTGGAACAGCGTGAACTTGTCGTGGCAGGGCTCGGAGGAGTAGGGGCAGAACTGGGTGCAGTTGCCGCACTCGTTGCACATCTTGTCCACATGGACGATCTGGTGGCTGCCGTCGGCCATGCGGATGGTGACATTGGCGCGGTTGGGGCAGGAGTCCACGCAGTTTTCACACACGGTGGCGCACTGCAGGCAGCGCTCGCCCTCGCAGCAGATGCACTCGCTCATCTTCAGCGTACCCTTCTTGGCCTCGGCGTCGGACTTGGTGACGTAGGCCTGCTCGGGGATATCGTAGGTGTACGCCTTGCCGATCACGGCCTCGGCAAAGGCCGCGGCGTCCGCGATGCCCTCCACCACGGTGGCGGGGCCGCGCTTGGCGTCACCGGCGGCGTACACGCCCTCGACGTTGGTCTGGAACGCGGGACGACCCTTCTTGTCCAGCTCGATGCCGTTGGCGGCCATCAGCGCGTCGTCCACCTGCTCGCCCACGGCGGAGATCACCAGGTCGCAGGGAACGGTGAAGAACTCGCCGCTGCCCACGGGACTGCGGCGGCCGGAGGCGTCGGCCTCGCCCAGCACCATCTTCTCGCAGGTCAGCACGCCGTCTGCCTGTTTGACGGGAGCGGCCAGCTCCGCGAACTCCACGCCGTCCTGCAGCGCCAGCGCCAGCTCGTGCTCGTCGGCGGGCATATACTTGCGGGTGCGGCGGTATACCAGCGTCACATGCTCGGCGCCGCTGCGCTTGGCCAGACGCGCCGCGTCCATAGCGGTGTTGCCGCCGCCGATGACGGCGATATTGCCCGCCACGGCGATGTTGCCGGCCTTCACACCCTTCATCCACTGGATGGCGCCTGCCACATCGCCGGCGATGTCCAGCTTGCCGGGCTTCCATGCGCCCACGGCCAGCAGGATGTGGGTGTAGCCCAGCTTCTTCAGCTCGTCCACGGAGGGGGCGGGCGCACCGCACTTGACCTCCACGCCGTACATCTCCATCAGGGCGATATCCTTCTCGATGGCTTCGTTGGCGATACGGAAGCTGGGGATCACATGCCGGGGCACGCCGCCCAGGCAGCTCTCGCGCTCGAAGATGGTCGTCTCGATACCGGCGCGGCCGCAGAAATAGGCGGCAGCGATACCGGTGGGGCCGCCGCCGATGATGGCGACCTTCTTGCCGGTCACGCGCTCCGGACGCTTGATGGAGGCCATCAGCGCGTTGTAGCCCTTCCGGGCGGCCAGCAGCTTGGTGTCGCGGATGCGCACGGACTCATCATAGAAGTTGCGGCTGCACTTGGTCTGGCAGCGGTGTGCGCAGATGGTGCCGGTCAGGAACGGCAGGGGGTTCTTCTCGGTGATGAGCTTCAGCGCCGGGGCGTACAGACCCTTATTGCACAGCTCCATATACTCCGGGATGTCCTGCGCGATGGGGCAGCCGCCCTTGCAGGGTGCGGAGAAGCAGTCGATCCACGGCACCTGCTTGTCGCTCTTGCGGCTGGGCAGGGGCTTGATGGGCTTGACGTGATGCACGTCGGTGTGGCTGGCGGCGGACATCTCGCAGATGGCCTGGGTGTCGGTGCCGCCGAAGGGCTTGTAGACCATGGGCTCCACCTTCTCCACCATCTGATAGAGACGGTTGTAGCCGCCGGGCTTGAGGATGGTGGTGGCCACGGTGATGGGCCAGATACCGGCTGCGAACAGCTTGTCGCAGTTGAAGTACTCCGCGCCGCCGGCGAAGGAGATGCGCATCTTGCCCTTGAACTGGCGGGAGATACGGTGGCACATCTCGATGGTCAGGGGGAACAGGCTGCGGCCGGACATGTACATCTCGTTGTTGGGCAGCTCGCCGCGGGTGGTGTCCACCGGGAAGGTGTTGCTGAGCTTCAGGCCGAATTCCAGACCCTTGCTGTCGGCCAGCGCCTGCAGACGCTCGAACATGGGCACCGCGTCCGCCCACTGCAGATCCTCGCGGAAGTGGTGGTCGTCGAACACGATGTAGTCGTAGCCCATGCCGTCGAGAATGCGGCGCGCCGTCTCGTAGCCCAGAATGGTGGGGTTGCACTTCACGAAGGTGTGCAGGTGCTTTTCGGTGATGAGATAGCTGGCAATGCGCTCGATCTCATCCGGGGGACAGCCGTGCAGGGTGGATACGGTCACGCTGCGGCTGACGCGGGGGTCGATGGCGTCGATATAGTCGCTCTCCTCCGGGAACAGCTCCTTCAGAACGGCCTTGCACTCGCCGAAGATGGCGGTCTTGGCGGCGTCCTTCATGCCCTCGATGTAGGTGTTGACCTTCTCGCCCTTGATGCCCTCCAGGTCGTAGCCCACGGACATGTTGAACACGAAGCCGTTGGGATCGCCGAAGCCGTATACCTTGCTGAGCACCTTCAGGGCGCACCACGCCTTGATGTACTCGTCCATGGCCTGGGGCACGGTCAGCTCGGTGGACCACTCCTGGTTGTAGCCCTCGTCGTTGGCCAGAATGCAGGGGCGGGGCACACAGGCGGCCAGCTCCTCGCCGTCCATCTTCTGCACGGTCTTGACCTCGAAGAAGCGGGCGCCCGCCATGTACGCGGCGATGATGTTCTGCGCCAGCTGGCTGTTGGGGCCGGCGGCGGGGCCGAAGGGTGTTTCGATGCGCTCACCGAAGATGGGCAGACTTTTGCCCGTGGCGTGATACGCCTTGCGGACGCCGAAGATCTCGCCGGAATTGGCGTACTCGGTGACCACCCAGTTCATCAGGGACTTAAAGGGGATGGGATACATTTTTTCAGACATGGGTATTCCTCCTTTTATCAATACACCCGGTGGTTCAGGTCGCCCCACAGCTTCTTGGCGGCCTCGAGAATATGGGCGTTTTCGGCTTCCTCGTCGATGTTCACCAGCACGCGATCCTTCATCAGGAGCTTGCCGGCGGCGATGGTGGTCTGGCACTGGCGGCCGGTCATGCCGAAGATCATGTGGCCGTCGATATTCTCGTCGGAGAAGGGGGTGAAGGGCTTATAATCCATCACGATGATATCCGCCGCAGCGCCGGCCTTCAGCACGCCCAGCTGATCGGGGAAGTACCGCGCGCCGATCCTGGCGTTGTTTTTGAACAGCATGTCCGTGACCTCGCACCAGCCCACGTTGGGCAGGCAGTTCTGGCTCCGCTGGGAGCACAGCGCCACCTTCAGGGACTCCAGCATGTCGTTGGTATAGGCGTCGGTGCCCATGCCCAGCAGGATGCCCCGCTTGTACAGCTGCAATACCGGGCAGATGCCGATGGCGTTGCCCATGTTGGACTCGGGGTTGTTCACCACCATGGTGCCCGTCTCCTTGATGATGTCCATCTCGGCGGTGTTCACATGGATGCAGTGACCCAGAATGGTCTTTTCGCCCAGAATACCGTGATCCTGCAGGCGCTGCACCGGGCGGCGGCCGTAGTTCTGCAGGGAGTCGTACACGTCGTTCATGCCCTCGGACACGTGGATGTGATAACCGGTGCGGCCGTTGTTGGCCTCCACCATGCGGTCAAAGGTCTTGTCGCTGATGGTGAACAGCGCGTGGCCGCCGAACATGGCCGCCAGCATGGGGTCGTTCTGCTTCTGGCAGTAGGTGATGAAGTCTGCGTTCTCCTTGATGGCCTGCAGGCACTTCTCCTCGCCGTCGCGGTCGCTGACCTCATAGCACAGGCAGGAGCGCAGACCCAGACGGCGGCTCTCCTCGCTGATGGTGAACAGCGTGCCGGGGATCTCGCCGTAGCTGGCGTGGTGGTCGAAAATGGTGGTGACGCCCTGCTTGATGCTGTCCATGTACAGCGCCGTGGCGGAGGCACGGGTGCCGTCCATCATCAGGTGGCGGTCGATGGCCCACCATGTGCCGTCCAGCACCTCGTAGAAGTTGGTGGGATTGTTGCCCACGATGCTCAGGCCGCGCGCCAGAGCGGAGTAGATGTGGGTGTGGGCGTTGATGAAGGCGGGCATGATGACGCCGCCCTTGGCGTCGATGATCTCGGCGTCGGCGTACTTGGCGCGCAGCGCGGCCTCCTCGCCCACCTCCACGATCTTGGCGCCCTCGTAGGCCACCGCGCCGTGCTCATAGTAGCCCTTGCCCTCGCTGTCGCGGGTGATGAGCCGTCCGTTTGTTACCAGAACCATAGTTTTCCTCCTTTTTTCTCCTGCTGAAAGCGTTTGTGCGTAAACAAAAAGTGCCCCAAACCCTGTTTTCGAGGGTTTGAAACACTCAAGCGTCCGCCGAGTGATAGTTTCAGCCCGTGCGCGAAGCACTTCCTTACAGCTACCAATCTTGGATTGTCACTTGCATTTTACTATAATTTTACCTGAAAAGCAATAGCTTTTTACAAGTCTTTCGTGCGTTTTCACATAGGCCGGAGGTGCCCGGCGGAAAACACCGGAGCCTCCCGCGGGAGGCTCCGGTGTTTTCGCGGTTTACTCCGTCAGGGTCTTGACCCAGGCGGAATATTTTTCGATGTTGGCGTCGCGGTCGGCGGCGTCCGCGCCCTTGGTCAGGATATAGACCTTGATCTTCGGCTCGGTGCCGGAGGGACGCACCAGAATGGTGGTGCCGTCCGCCAGCTCGTAGCGCAGCACGTTGCTGCCCTTCAGCTCCATGGCGGTCACGCGGCCGGTGGCGCAGTCCGTGGCAGTGCCGTCCTGATAGTCCTTGCGGGTGACAACGGTCACGCCGGCGATGTCCGCCGGGGGCGCGGTGCGCAGGCGCTTCATCAGCGCCGCCATCTTCTCCAGACCGTCCAGACCGGGCATCACCAGATTGTGGGTCTTTTCGCCGTACCAGCCGTACTTTTCGTACAGCGCCTGAATAGCATCGTAGAGGGTCATGCCCTTGGCGGCGTACCATGCGGCCATCTCCGTGATCAGCAGGGAGGCGGTGACGGCGTCCTTGTCACGGACGTAGTCGCCCAGCATGTAGCCGTAGCTCTCCTCGTAGGACATGATGACGTGCCCCTCGCCGGCGGCCTCCAGCGCGTTCTTCTTCTCCGCCATGAACTTGAAGCCGGTGAAGGTGTCGCAGCAGGTGACGCCGTTGCTCTCGGCCACCTTCCGCGCCATCTCCGTGGTGACGATGGTCTTGAGGAAATAGGGCTTGGCCGGCATTTTCCCCGCCCGGCGCATGGCGCCGATCAGGTAGTCCAGCAGCAGCACGCCGGTCTGGTTGCCGGTGACAGGGATGAACTTCCCGTCCGCGCCCCGCACCATGATGCCCACGCGGTCACTGTCGGGGTCGGTGCCCAGGATGAAGTCCGCGCCCACCTTGTCCGCCAGCTCGATGGCCAGATAGAAGCCCTCCGGGTTCTCCGGATTGGGGGAGGCCACCGTGGGGAACGTGCCGTCCAGCACCATCTGCTGCTCCACGCAGTACAGGTTCTTCACGCCCAGACCCCGCAGAGCCTCCGGCACCAGCTTCCAGCCGCAGCCGTGGAAGGGGGTGTAGACCATTTTGAAGGTGTTGGCCACCTGCGCGATGGAGCTGCGGTCGTTGACCATAGCCATGACGTTGGCCATGAACATCTTATCCGTCTCCTCGCCCAGCAGGGTGATCAGACCAGCCTTCACCGCATCGTCAAAGGCCATGCGCTTCACGCCGGTGAAGATGTCGATCTTCTCCAGCCGCTGGGCGATGGCGGCGGCGTGCTGGGGCGGCAACTGCGCACCGTCCGCCCAGTAGACCTTGTAGCCGTTGTATTCCTTGGGATTGTGGCTGGCGGTGACGTTGATGCCCGCCTGACAGCCGTAGTACCGCACGGCGAAGCTCAGCTCCGGCGTGGGGCGCAGAGACTCGAACATGCGCACCCGGATGCCGTTGGCGGCGCAGACCTCCGCCGCGGCGCGGGCGAAGTCCATGCTGTGGACGCGGCAGTCCATGCAGATGGCCACGCCCTTTTTCTTGGCCTCGTCGCCCTCGGCGGCGATCACGTCCGCGAAGCCCTGGGTCGCCCAGCGGATCACGTGGACGTTCATCTGGTGCAGACCCACCTTCATGGTGCCCCGCAGTCCGGCGGTGCCGAACTCCAGCGGGCCGTAGAACCGGCTCTCGATCTCTATTTCATCCCCGGCGATGGACTTCAGCTCCGCCTTCTCGTCGGCGCTCAGGGCGTCGCTGGCCAGCCAGCGCTCGTATTCCTTCTTGTAATCCAGCATAGTGATAAACTCCTTTCAGGCGTGTTGTTCCGTTTCCTCGTCCTCCACCGGCTGAGCCTGCAGCAGCTCCTGTGCCTCCTCCAGCCGGGACTGGGGTACATACAGGCTGGCGCCGAAGCCGGAGAAGCCGTTGATGACCTTTCCTGCGCCGCCGTCCAGATCGTAGTATTTGAAGCAGGGTATGCCGTAGGCCGCCAGCAGCGAGATGACCATATCCGTGTCGGCGGGGGAGTCGAAGGTCTGCATCAGCAGAACGGCCTTCTCCTCCTGCCCCTGCGCATCCTGCGGCCACGCCGGGATATCCGGCCTGCCGGTGAAATTCCAGTTGTCCATGGTCTGCCTCCTATTTGTGATATTTTGTGCCGGCGGCGATCTGGTAGGCGCGGTAGATCTGCTCCAAAAGCATGATCCGCGCCATGTGGTGGGGAAACGTCATGGGGGACATGCTCAGCCGCCAGTCTGCCTGCTTTTTGATGCTCTCGTCCAGCCCCACGCTGCCGCCGATGAGGAAGGTGATCTGCGTTTTGCCCTGCACGCCGAAGTCGATGATCCGGCGGCTCAGCTCCTCACTGGAGCAGGGCTTGCCCTCAATGCACAGCGCGACCACCGCGCCGCCCTTGGGCAGGCGCTCCCGGATGGCTGCGCCCTCGGTCTGGAGAGCTTTTTGTATCTCCGCCGGGGAGGGCTCCTCCGGCAGACGGTATTCCGGCAGCTCGACGATGTCCAGCTTGCAGTATCTTTGCAGGCGCTTGACGTACTCCGCCGCCGCGTCCGTGTAGAATTTTTCTTTCAGCTTTCCCACGCACAGGACGGTCACTCGCTGCATATAAACACCTCCGCCCCGTAGGGGCCGCTGAGCTGACCGCGGGGCGCTACGGTCACGGACGCGTCCAGCCCGCTGAGCGCCAGCGACACGGTCTGCCGGGCGCGCTCCGGCGTGTTGTTCTCCCGGCTCAGGTGCGCCAGAACGAATTGCCGCGTTCCGGAGGCCGCCAGACGCTGCGCCAGAAAAGCGGCGTCGTTGTTGGACAGGTGCCCGCAGGCACCGAGAATGCGCTGTTTGAGATAGTAGGGGTAGGGGCCGGACAGGAGCCACTCCACATCGTGGTTGCTCTCCAGAACCATCAGCCCCACGCCCCGGAGGATGTCCTCCGCCGCCGGAGGGACGCAGCCGGTGTCCGTCAGCACGCCCACGGCGCTGCCGCCGCAGTCGAAGCGGTAGTCCACGCTCTCCGCCGCGTCGTGGCTGGTGGGGAAAACGGTGACGCGGATATCGCCTACGTCGAACGTCCCCTGCCGGGGGATGGCGCGCAGCACATCGGCGGCAGCCGGTACGCGGCGGCACACGGCGCGCGCCGTCCCGACCGTGGCGTACAGCGGCGGGCGGTACTGCTTGACCAGTGTAGCCAGCCCGGAGACGTGGTCGGAGTGCTCGTGGGTCAGCAGGACGCCGGACAGGTCGCGGGGGGACAGCCCCAGCTCCCGGAGAGCGGCGGTGATGCGGCGGGCGGAGATGCCCGCGTCCAGCAGAACGTGGGTGCCCTCGCCGCTGACCAGCAGGCTGTTGCCCTCAGAGCCGCTGGCGAGTATATGTACGGTCAACAATGGTCATAACCTCACAGGTGAAGAAGAGTCGCCGCCGCGCGGCGCGGGAAAGGAAAAGCACCCGCCGCGGCAAGCCGCAGATCGTGCTGCGGCCTCTCGCAGCGGGCGCTGGATGGCGGATGTTCAATTCAGCCCACGTGCGTCTCGGCGTCGCTGTCGTCAGGCACGTCCACAAGGGAGATGTCCGCGCCCACGGCGCGGAGCTTGCCCACCAGATCCTCGTAGCCGCGCTCGATATAGTTGATGTGGCTCAGCTCGGTGGTGCCCTGCGCCGCAAGACCGGCGATGACCAGCGCCGCGCCCGCCCGCAGGTCGCAGGCCTGGATGGGGGCGCCTACCAACTGGGGCACGCCCTCTACCACGGCTACCTTGCCGTCCACCTGAATGTGAGCGCCCATACGCTTCAGCTCGTCCACGTACTTGAAGCGGTTGGCACCGTAAACGCCCTCGGTGACGAGGCTGGTGCCCTGCGCCAGCGCCAGCACCGCGGTGATCTGGGGCTGCATGTCGGTGGGAAAGCCGGGATAGGGCAGGGTCTTGACATTGGTCTTCAGCAGGGGGGAGGTGCGGCGCACCAGCAGGGAGTCGTCGTCCTCCACCACGGAGACGCCCATCTCCATCAGCTTGGCGCTGATGCACTCCATGTGCTTGGGGATGACGTTCTTCAGCAGCAGCTGACCGCCGGTGGCGGCCACGGCCGCCATATACGTTCCGGCCTCGATCTGGTCGGGGATGATGCAGTAGGTGCCGCCGGTGAGCCGCTCCACGCCGCGGATCTTGATGGAGTCGGTGCCGGCGCCCTTGATGTCCGCGCCCATGGAGTTGAGGAAGTTGGCCAGATCCACGATGTGGGGCTCCTTGGCCGCGTTTTCGATGGTGGTGGTGCCCTGTGCCAGCACGGCGGCCATCATGATGTTCATGGTGGCGCCCACGGAGACAACGTCCAGATAGACGGGCGCACCCGTCAGACGGCCGCCCCTGGCGGCGGTGTGGATGAAGCCGCCCTCCACGGACACGTCAGCGCCCATGGTGGTGAAGCCCTTGATGTGCTGGTCGATGGGGCGGACGCCGAAGTTGCAGCCGCCAGGCATGGCCACGGTAGCCTGACCGAAGCGACCCAGCAGCGCGCCCAGCAGATAATAGCTGGCGCGGATGCGGCGCGCCAGATCATAGGACGGGCGGGTGGAATGGATGGCGCGGCAGTCGATCTCGATGGCGTGGCGGTTCAGTACGCGCACCCTGGCGCCCAGCTCCTCCAGAATGGAGAAGAACAGCGTCACGTCGCTGATCTGGGGGATGTTCTCGATGCGGCAGACACCGTCTACCAGCAGGGCGGCAGGGATGATGGCAACGGCGGCGTTTTTGGCGCCGCTGACGGTGATCTCGCCGTAAAGCTCCCGTCCGCCGCGGATCATGTATTTATTCAAGGCAGATTCCCTCTTTTCAAGTGGTCGGTGCCATAATGACGGCAGCTGAAAAACGCGGCCGGATGCACCGCATATAGCTTGCCCGCGCCGCGCGCAGTTCATACGGGCGCAGCATGAGACATTATGAGCACTAACAGTATACCATACTTTTTTCCAAAAGCAAGAAAAGTGCGGGAATTTTTTAAGAGAGATGACCTTTATAAGAAAAAACGGCGGAGGTTGTCCGCAAATGGGCAACGGAAGGAAAGGGTGACGGCGTGGACAGGGACAGCATAGACTGTCATAAGGAAAAATATGGTATGGGAGGATACAAAGGATGAAAAACGAAAACTCTGTGATGGCGATACTGGCGGCGGCGGTGGGCGCACTGTGCAGCTATGCGGCGGCGCTGGTGGTGCCGCTGGCGGTGCTGCTGGCGGTGATGGTCGGCGACTACGTCAGCGGCATGGCCAAGGCGTGGAGCACGGGGAAGCTGTGCTCGAAAACCGGGCTGCGGGGCATATTGAAAAAGCTGGGATATCTGGCGCTGGTGGGCGTGGCCGGGGTGGTGGACTGGCTGGTGCGCTACGGGCTGACGCAGGTAGGCGTGGAGGTATCGTTCCGGTTTCTGATGGCGGCCATGGTGATCGTGTGGCTCATCATCAACGAGCTGATCTCCATTCTGGAGAACGTGGCGGCGCTGGGCGGGCCCGTGCCGGGCTTTTTGCAGAAGCTGCTGGGACGGCTGAAGGACACGGTGGAAAAGAAAGCGGAGGGAGAGAGCGATGCAGATCATCGAGACAACGTATAAATGGGCGGGGACGCTGGCGCGTCGCAGCGCCACCCGGCGCATCATCCTGCACCACGCGGCGGCGGTGACGTGTACGCCCCAGCAGGTACACCAGTGGCATCTGGCCAACGGATGGAGCGGCATCGGGTACCACTTCTTTGTGCGGAAGGACGGCAGCGTGTACCGGGGCAGACCGGAGGACACGGTGGGCGCTCACGCGGGGAACAACAACTATGACAGTATCGGCGTATGCTTCGAGGGCAGCTTCGACCGGGAGGAGATGCCGGCGGCGCAGAAGCAGGCGGGCATGGAGCTGGTGGCGTATCTCAAGCAGAAGTACGGTATCTCCACGGTGCAGCGCCACAGCGACGTGAACGCCACCGGGTGTCCCGGCGGGCATTTCCCCTTTGAGGAGCTGGCGGGAGCGCAGGCGTCGGCTCCGGCAGCGCCGGCGGCAAGAGCCGGCGGGACGGCGGTGACGCTGCCGCTGCTGGCGCAGGGGAGCCGCAGCGGGACGGTGCGGCTGGCGCAGGCGGCGCTGACGGGGCTGGGTTATGATGCCGGCGGCGCTGACGGTATATTCGGCGCCAACACCGCCGCGGCGGTGAAGCGGTTTCAGGCGGCGCACGGGCTGGCGGCGGACGGCATTGTAGGGCGCGACACATGGCACGCCCTGCTGGGCGTGTAACAAGGGGCGTTCGGGGCCCGTGTGCCCCGCCGGGACAAATGCGGTATCCTGCGGCGGGACACATGGATCCCGCCCTACAGAAAGAGGGACGTCGAGGACGCCGTCCCCTACAATGGGACGGGGGCTGTACAGGAAAATACTGGAATCGGGGCGGCGGAAGCCGCCCCTTTTTGCATTTCAGGGCGGGTGGGACGCATTTGGCGGCGATGAGTACCGAAAAATGTAAGGGGCTGGTATACTGCACTGTGAGAAACAGCGGCGGGAGCGCCGCAAAGCGCAAAAGCAACCAATACGATGAGGAGGGCAATACTATGTGGAAGAAGCGACTGGTCAGCATGGCCATGGCGCTGGTGCTGGCGGTGAGCTTACTGCCGACAACGGCGTGGGCGTGGTCATATTCGGTCGGCACCTTTAATGAGCTGAAAACGCAGCTCGGCTATGGTGGAGAGCGGACGATCGAGGTGACGGGCACCATCGAGGTCACGGAAACACTGGTGATCCCCGCGGAAGCCAAGATCACCATTACGGGCGGCGGCACCCTGAAGCGCGCCGCCAGCTTTACCAGCGGCAGAATGTTTCGCTTTGACAGCTCGGTAGGCATCTATGAGAGGAACAAGGCCAGACTGACACTGGAGAACATCACGGTGGACGGCAACAAAGTGGAGGCCAGCGATCCGGCTTTTTCGCTGTCCATGAACGCGTTCCTTACGTTGAAGGCTGGCGCTGTCATCCAGAACCATGTGAATACCGGCACATACGAGGGTACGGTGTATGTGGCAGGCGGCGTGCTGACCATGGAGGCGGGCAGCGTTATCCGGAATAACACCACCGCCGGTTACGGCGGCGGCGTATACTGCGATGCCGGCAGCTTTATTATGCATGGCGGCACCATCACCGGCAACACGGCGGCCAGGGGCGGCGGCGGTGTGTATAACAAAAGCTATCCCTATATCCAGCAGGATGAAGCACAGGGCAGTAATTATGGTTTCGTCATCGGCGACCGCACGGCGAGCGACAGAAGCGGCGTCATCCGTATCGAGAACAACAAGCTGTCCGACGGTACGACCAACAATGTGAGCGTGGCTCTTTTCGACAGCCGGTATAGCAGCCGGACGACCGACACCAGCGCGAACCCCTGCGCCGTGCAGTACGGTACCTTTGACGCCGCCAAGAGCTATATCGGCGTCAGCGCGGAGATTGTCCCCAGCCTTGTGGTGAAGCATACCTATCCCGCTATGCAGGCGGCTTTCCACAGCGACAACGCGGCGTATGCGCTGACGTCTGGCAGCGGCGGCCTGTGGATGAAGGGCGCGAAGGACGGCGCCCACACCCACTGCGTGTGCGTGGGTCACTATGCAGCCGACAGCAGCCACTTTACCCACAACGATAAGACGGCATGGACGGGCGTCAGCAGCTTGAAGGCCATCACCGAAGCGGGCAACTACTACCTGCTGAACGATGTGGAGGTGGAATTTAATAATTCCATCAGCGACTACGTCTGGCAGCCTGTGAGCGGCGTGAAGCTGTGTCTGAACGGACACAGCATCATCGGCAAAAACAATAACGCGCGCAGCATGATCGAGGTGAACAGCGGCGTTACCTTCGACCTGACGGACTGCAAGACCACCGGCACGGTGACCCACGGCGAGAACTACTGGGGCGAACAGGCTACGGGCAGAGCCGTGGATATCGGCTACGGCAGCTACAGCACCACCGCTACCTTCAACCTGTGGGGCGGCAGCATCACCGGTAATTTCTGCAACGACAGCGCCGGCGGTGTAGCTATTACCAGCGGAACGTTCAACATGTACGGCGGCACGATCACCGGCAACACCGCCGGACTCAAGAAGGAAAGCGGCTACGGCGCCGGCGGCGGTGTGTTTGTCGACATGAGGGGCACATTCAATCTGTACCGGGGCGAGATCAGCGATAATACCGCGGTCTTTCAGGGCGGCGGCGGTGTGTATGTATACACCACGGGTAAGTTCACCATGTACGATGGCACCATCACCCGCAACACCGTGACGCTTCTGGGCGAATCCACCTACAGTAACAGCACCGACTACGGCGGCGGTGGTGTGCTCAACAGGGGCACGTTCACCATGGAAAACGGCACCATCAGCGACAACACGGTGATCCCCTTCAGCGACGGCGGCACCCAGGGCGGCGGCGGTGTATACAACACCGGCACCTTCACCATGGAGAACGGTACCCTCACCGGCAACAAGGCGCTGAACTATGCCGACCGGACGGATGGGCTGGGTGACAAGGATGCCTGCGGCAACGGCGGAGGCCTGTACAACGCCAGCGGCGCCACGGCGAAGATAATGAACGCTACCATTACGGAAAACATCAGCTCGGCGCGCAGTAACGGGTACGATGGCGAGGGCGCCGGTATCTTTACCAAGGGTACGCTGTCTATCGGCACCACCAGCAGCAGCAAAGTCGAGATCCATGACAACGAGGCGAAGCTCGGCAGCGATGAGCTTTCCGGCGGCGGTGTGTGCGTCCGCAGCAATAACGTGAAGCTGACCGGTCAGGTGAAGATCTACGACAACACCAGCACCGCCAGCAGCTATACCAATAAGGACGACAACCTGTATGTGGGCGATGGCTTTACGTTCAGCGCTGCCGGTTTGAGTCTGGATGTGGAGCGGGACGGTGCGTGCATCGGCGTTACTACGAAGAATTATCCCTATTCTAGGATTCGAATCACAAATGACAATGCCAAAGCCGGACTTTTCTTCTCGGATAAGGACGGTCTTGAGGTCGTGTCCGACAGCGGCAACCTGTACGTGAGGGAAGCACAGTTCAAAGCGACCATCCATCTGGGCGAGGGCATGAAGGTCAGCGTGAACAAATACGGCGGCGTGCTGTCGGAGGGCGGCAAGACGCTGACGTTCGAGAGCGTGACGAATATCCCGTATTTCGAGATAGCGCCGGATGGCGACTATTACTTCCCGGAGAGCTACAAGGACGCGATAAAGGACATGAACAGCCCGCTGAGCGCAAGCTGGTACAGCAACACGAGAGTGCAGCTCTCCGGCTATGACAGCAAGCTGACGAAGGAACTGGAGCTGTGGCTGCCCGATGCCACGGCGAAGGACGCGCCGGAGGCGCCTACGGGTCTGGCGGGCACGATGCCCTACGAGAGCGACACCGCCTACGGCTTCATCACCGGCACCAGCAGCCTGATGGAGTACAGCAAGGACGGGAAAATGTGGACGCAGTGCAGCTACGGCACTACCCGCGTGCCGCTGGACAAGAAATCGGCGAACAGCCCCATTTACAAGGACACGGTGTACTATGTGCGGTACAGAGACACGGAGACACAGAAGGCCTCTGCCGCCACCATGGTGACGGTGCCCCGGTACGAAGGTGTTGTCGATCCTCCTGTGCCCAGAGCGAACATGGTGTACAACGGCAGTGATTACTTCGTCTTTGAAGGAACACGCGACGAGTACAACAAGATTTACAAAACGGTTGAAGGCGGACGATACATTGTGTATGGGCTTCCGGGCACCTACACACTGAAGGTGGGACTGGAGGACGGCTACACATGGAGAGACGGCACCGGCACCACACCCAAGGAGATTCAGGTCACCATCGCCAAGAGGACGGCAACAGCCAGCGATATCCACGTCAAAACCTGCCCGCCTTACGAGACGCCCTACACCGGCAAGGCGCAGATCTATGAGGTGGAGTTGAAGTGGCTTCCCCACGGGACGGGCGGTGAACTGAAGTTTGCCAATCCCGACAACAAGCTCACGCTGAAATATAAGGTGGGAGACACCAACACCTTCGTGACGGAGCCTGTGGACGTGGGCACCTACACGCTGTATATCGATGTGCCGGATGACCCCAACTTCAACGCCACCGAGGTGACGAGCGACCTTTGGACGTTCACCATCACCCCGGCGGATATGAAAGCGCCCACCGGCGTGACCGGTGTGGCGGCGACGAAGGAGCATCCGACCACGGGTCAGCTGACCGGTCTGGGCACCGACATGGAGTACAGCAAGGACGGGGTGACGTGGACAGCGGCCACCGGCAATACGGTGGACGTGACGCTGAACACGGAGAACGGCTACCCTGTGGACACCGTTTTTGAGGTGCGCTATAAGGCGGACAAGAACCATGATACCAGCAGCCCTGCGCAGGTGACGGTGAAGGCTTATCAATGCGTTGAGCACGTGTACGGCGAGACGCTTGTCAGCGACGAGGCGAATCACTGGTACCAGTGCACGGTGTGCGGCGCCAAGACGGGTATAGCGGCGCACAGCTATACGGACGCGAAATTTGACGGCAACGGGCATTGGGCGGTCTGCGCCTGCGGCGCGGAGACGCACCACGACGAGCACAGTCTGACGGCGAAGCACAACGAGAGCCAGCACTGGCAGGAGTGCGTCTGCGGCTATAAGACCGGCGAGACGGCGCATGAGCTGACGAGCAAGTACGACACGGCGGAGCACTGGCAGGAGTGTGAGTGCGGCTATGCTACCGATAAGACCGACCACAGCATGGAGAGTAAGAGCAGCGCGGACGGTCACTGGGACGCGTGCGCCTGCGGCTATAAGACAGACGTGACGGCGCATGCGTGGACGGATAAGTTCGACACGCAGAACCACTGGCAGGAGTGCAGCGTCTGCGGCTATAAGACCGGCGAGACGGCGCACAGCCTGACAAAGAACGTCAACGAGACGCAGCATCAGGTGAAGTGCGAGAGCTGCGGCTATAAGACGGAGTGGGAGAACCACACCGGCGGCACGGCTACCTGCACGGCGAAGGCGGTGTGCAGCGTGTGCGGCGAATCCTACGGCGAGCTGGCGGCACATGTGGCCGACAGCAACTACAGGTACAACGCGGACGGTCACTGGACGGTCTGCGCTGCCTGCGGCACGCCCATGAGCAACCAGGAAGCCCATGCCGGCGGCACGGCGGACTGCCAGCATAAGGCGGTGTGCGACGTGTGCAGGCAGCCCTACGGCGAGCTTGATGCCAGCAACCACACCGGCGGCATCCGCTGGGTGCAGACCGCGGAGACGCATCAGGCGTTCTATCTGTGCTGCGGCGCGGCGGCCGGTGCCGAGGCGAACCACAGCTGGAATGACGAGAGCGTGTGCACCGAGTGCGGCTACGGCTGCGCCCATACCGGCGGCACGGCTACCTGCACGGCGCTGGCGGTGTGCGATATCTGCGGCCACACCTACGGCGACCTGCTGCCCCACGATTACCGGTGGGTCATCGACCAGGAGGCCACCACCGAGGCCACCGGCCTGAAGCACGAGGAGTGCACCGCCTGCGGCGACAAGCGCAGCGAGGGCACGGAGATCCCCAAGCTGCCGCGTCATTCGTCCTCTGTCAGCACGCCGGACATCCAGCCCATCCTGACGGCGGACGAGGCCAAGAGCGCCACGGATTACAGCGGCGGCATCTACGGCCTGACGTTCCGCGCCAGCACCGGCTACGGCAGCTTCAAGGGCGTGAAGGTGAACGGCAAGACCATCGGCGCCGGGAACTATATCGCGGAGGAGAACGGCGGCACGGAGATCTATCTGAAGGCCGCGTATCTGCAGACGCTGGCGCCGGGCAAGTACACCATGACCGTGATGACGGAGAGCGGCGAGGTGACGACGGAGTTTACCGTCGGCGGCGTGATGACCGCGCCCAAGACGGCGGACGCCGGAGCGCTGGTGTATCTGGCCATGGCACTGAGCAGCTATACCGGCACCGCACTGGTGGCACGGAAGCGCCGGAAAGAGTTCTGAGAACTGAAAAATAAGAGCACAGGGCGCGGCTTATGCCGCGCCCTGTCAGCCTGTTGATAAACCTGCACGGTCACGCATATCGGAGGGAAGGATAGTGTGAAAGGGAACCGTCAGGGTTCCCTTTCGCGTTCAATCACCCGCCGCAGCGACCAAAATCGCGAAATAAAATGCAGTTTTTTATTTTGCGATTTTGCTGTCAGCTTGTCGAAAAAGTCCGGATGGACTTTTTCGACAAGCTGACAGGGCGCGGCTTATGCCGCGCCCTGTGCGTTTGCTGTATCGGGATCGGGATGGATCAGGAGTCAAAGACTGCGCCATGCGCCGCGCGCCAGCGAGCCGTATACCACCGGGCAGGGCAGGACGTCGGCAAAGGGACGCAGCTGCGCGGCGGCGCCGGTCAGCACGTCCGCCTGATTGATGAACAGCACGTCGAAGCCGCCCTCTGCGGCCAGCACGCGGGCGGCCATGACTGGGGTGATGACCGCGTCCGGGGAGGCTGCCGCCAGCGGCGCGTACAGCTCGGGGCGGTGGGCGGCGTCCCGGATGGGCTTTCCCAGCGCGGAAGCGCCGAACACGCAGACGGTGCGGCGGCGCTCCGGCGGAAGCACCGGCTCCCACGGGGCGTGTGCCTTGGCGGGCAGCCGCCGGGAGCCGTCGGCCTCCACCAGCACGAAATCGGCGGCGGTCTGCCAGCCGGGGAAGTCCGGCGCGGTGAGCTTGCCCTCCAGGGTAAAGGCGCCGGCGCAGGCGATGGGGCTGCGGGCAAAGGCCGCGCGCAGCGCCGCTTCCGTTTCGGCAAAGGGACACCAGTCCGGGCGCATGATGTGGGTGGTGGTGGCCAGCAGCACCGAGCCGCGGCGGGACAGCTCCTGTGCCAGAACGCGCAGGAGGGAGGTCTTGCCGCCGCTGCCGATCACCGCCGTCAGGCCGGGGCGGATATCCAGTAATTTCCATAATTCCATAGTGCATACCTCGCTTTGCGTCCATTGTATCACAGAAAAGCGGGATTGTCCCGCTGTTTTTCGGCGATGTATATTCCTCCCATGGGAGGCGAACACTATCTGTACAAAAATTGCATGAACTGGAGGACATTCATATATGAAGGCAACTGGCATTGTGCGCCGTATCGACGACCTCGGCCGCGTGGTGATCCCCAAGGAGATACGAAGAACCATGCGTATCCGTGAGGGCGACCCGTTGGAGATCTACACCACACGGGACGGCGAGGTCATTTTCAAAAAATACTCCCTGATCGGCGGGCTGGAGGAATTCGCGGCGCAGTTCTGCGACACCCTCAGCCGCAGCACCGATTTTTCTGCCGCGGTGACCGACCGGGACGCGGTGATCGCCATGGCCGGGGCGGGGAAGAAGGAGCTGCTGGGCAAGTCTCTTTCCCCGGAGCTGGAGCGCATCATGGCCGGGCGCGGGCTGTACTGCGGCGATGGCGTGGCCGTCAGCGAGGAGGACAACGGCTACCGGGCGGCGGTGGCGGCGCCCATCCTGTGCGAAGGCGACGTGCTGGGCGCGGTGCTGTTCCTGTCGCCGGACGGAAGGACGGCGGGTGAGACGGAGTGCAAGCTGGCGCAGACCGTGGCGGCGTTTCTGGGAAAGAATATGGAGAGCTGATAAAACGGCCCTGTGGCTTCGCCACAGGGTCGTTTTTAGCCTGTCAAAGAACCCCAGCTTTCGGGCCGTACAGGGAAATCTCTCCGCAAAGACCGCACAGGCCAAGGACTTCACTTCGGGCCGGTGGTCGTGCGCTCAATTCTTCAGCCAAGTCATCTCGCTTTCGCTGAGACGGCGCGGCGGCAGATTTTCCAGGCGGCGGAGCATCATCTGTTCTGCCTGCTTTTCTGGTGACAGACATGCGCAGGTCTTGCAAATATGGGCCGCACGCCCCTTCCCTCTGAAGCTCTCGTTGGACTTTCGAATTGCGCAGATCTTGCAATAATGCCCCTGAACCTTTCTGCACACCATTGTATTTTTCATTGGAAATCATCTTATCGATTGTTTCCCGCAAAACACTGTCTCCGCCAAATTAGGTAGCGACGGTGCTTTTTGTGGGAACGCTCAGACCGTTCCTATGCGGTTGGTATAGTTCACCGAGAAGCTGTTTTGCCTGCGATAGGTCTTGAAGTCCTCCCTGTCAAAAAGCAGCAGCTTCTTCAGCCGCTCTTCGTCCCGGATGGGCTCTCTGGACAAAATCGCCTTGGTGGCCAGAGGAAAATGGGGACCGATGGAAAAGGTACAGAAAAAGCCGGGGACTTCCGTCTGGTTATTGAGCGGGAGCTGGAAGTCCAGGATCACCAGGTCATTTTCATGAGTCAGATTGCGGAGAAACACCCGGTAGGACAAATCGGAGCGGCGCCCCTCACCCGCGAAGCAGTATTTGCAGGCGCAGTAATTTTCCTCGCTCTCCACCTCGCCGAACAGGGTCGCGGTGTGAGCACTCAGGAATAAAACCTGCCTGCTCAAATAGGCTTTGGGGCGGCCGCTCCACATGTAGACGTACAGGCGCTGCTGGGGCCCGTCCTCCTCCGAAGTGGGCAGATGAAACAGGGAGGACACCTGGCCGGCCTCCTGCTCATCAAGCAGGAGGCCGGAGAGGGGTATATCCAGGAGCCTGGCCATCTCGTTCAGGGTACGCAAATCAATGGAGACCTCGCCCCGCTCATATTTGGAGATGGCGGATTTGCTGCGGTGTAGCATCGCGGAAAATTCTATCAGGGAATAACCCCGGAGCCTGCGGTACTGGCGGAGCCGTTTTCCTACGAGATAGTCGATGGATTCTTGCATAATAAACCCTTCCTAAGACGCAAATTTTTGTGAAATTTTACAAGATGGTTTTACCGTTTTGTAACAACTGATTTTAAGGTCATTATATTATCATCAAAATTCCCTGTCAAGTGGAAATTGCGCTCGTTTTTCCTCTGTGAGTGGAAAAAACTGATTTGACAAACGAGGCCGCTTTGCATATACTGCACATAATATAATTTCAACAGATTAAAATGCGAAAGAGAGGTCTTAGTTATGACAACGAATCGAAAAAAATATGTGATGATTTTTTTCCTGACCCTGACCACCCTGTGTTACAGCCTACCTTACCTGAGCTCATCGTTCTATACACAGTTTCTGGAGGCATTTTCCCTCAGTAACACTCAGGCCGGGTTCCTCATGAGCATGTTCTCCCTGACGGCGACACCCGGCTACCTCTTTGGCGGTATCATAGCGGACAAATTCTCACCGAAAAAAGTGATCATGCTCTCCCAGCTCCTGACTGCCGCGCTGGGCTATGCCATGTGCCTCATTCAGGGCTACAGCATCCTACTGGTCTGTTATCTGGGCTTTGGCATCTCCACTACCTTCCTGCATTGGAGTGCATACCTGAAACTGGTCCGCGCCCAGGCAAACGAAAATGAAGAGGGGAAGATCTTTGGCTTCTTTGAGACCTGCGCCGCCGTGGTTGGAGCCGTTACCAGCTATGGTATTTTGGGCTTGTTGGGACATATCAGCAGTTTTCGCGTGGTCACCGCCATATATGCCTCTATCCTCGTCGTGGTAACCATCATCATCGGTCTGACCCTGGAAGATCCAAAGAATGAACAGGCCAGCAATGAATTCAATGTAAGAATGGTGGGCAAAGCTCTGGCCCACCCCGTGACCTGGATTAACGGATTCATCGTCATGGGCCTCTTCATCTTGGCTACCGGCACCAGCTATCTGAATCCCTACCTGTGCAGCGTGTTTGGCACTTCGGTAGAGTTCGGAACCGCCCTCGCCATTGCCAACCGCACTGTCATCCGCATTTTTGTGGTGGGCATCGGCGGCCTGCTGCTGGACCGCTGGAGGACGCCCAAGTTCCTGATTGTCTGCTCCCTCAGCCTGGCGGTAATAACCGTAGCACTGTTCCTTCTGCCTCAAAATCCCTCCATGATGGTTGTCGCCGCTGTTTTGGCCATCCTGCTAATCTGCATTGCCATTATCGCCCGCCCCGGCATGTATACCCCCATTCCCGAAGCCAAGGTCCCCATGGAGATCACCGGCACCGCCATGGGCATCACCTCCGCCGTGGGCTATTCCACCGACCTGTGGCTGTACACCTTGTGCGGCAACTGGCTGGACGCTTACGGCAACGCGGGTTACCGGAACATCCTTCTTCTCTATCTGGCGGGCCTGGCTGTGGTCGTGGTTTGCGCCTTCCTGCTGCACCGCTATGAGAAGAGTCATAATCTCATCTCCTCCGCCTCCGGGTCCATAGAGAGCTGACATGAACTGACATGAACATTTTAGACTGCATCGTTTTAGCCCTGTCCATTTTGGCGGTCTTTGCCGTTGGAGTGCTTTCCGGGCGGCGCTCCCGGGCGAGCGCCAGCGAAGGAGAGTTCCTGATGGCTAATAAGAGCCTCAACAAACTCCAGACTGGCTTTTCCACCGCCGCCACCGACTTCGGCGGCAGCGGTATGGTGGGAGCCATCGGCTACTGCTATCTCGTGGGCATGAGTGGTATCTGGTGGAACCTGACGGCGGCCCCCGCCTTTCTCATTGTCGGATTTCTGTTCGCCAAGGCGTTCAACCGCATGGACAGCGCGACTCTGCCGGACTATCTGGGAAAGCGGTATTCTCCCGCCGTAAAATTGCTGGCCAGCGTTATGCACATCTGTTCAAATGTGGCGTTGCTGTCCTCTCAGTTTACCATTGCCTGCGCCGTCCTGTACACCATCACCGGATTCAGCATGACTCTCTGTCTGATCATCTGCCTACTGCTGGTCATCTGCCTCACCAGCGGTGGACTGCGGTCGGTGGTCAACACGGACGCGGTGCTCTTCGTGATTATTGTGACCTCCCTAGTGGTGGCGGTCCCCATCGTCCTCCACGCTGGCGGCGGCCTGGGGAGCATCGCCGCCCGGCTACCCGACGGTTTTCTGCGGGTAACGGAGCTGGGATTCTGGACGCCCTTCTCCTGGTTCCTGCTGTGCTTCATAGGCTACTCCACCAATCAGAACTATGTGCAACGGATGGCCGCCGCCGAAACGGAGGACACTGCGCGGTTCGGCGCGATTTTCTCCGGCTGCTTCTATCTGATTATCTCGGTGATTCTGGGGATTATCGGCATTTCCGCTGCCGTATTGATGCCGGGGATAGAGGACAGCAACGCCGTGTTCCCAGAGCTGCTGCTGCGGTTTTTCCCGCACGGCCTGATTGGGCTGGGGGTGGCCGGCGTGTTTGCGGCCACTATCTCCACAGCTACCTCGATCCTGCACGCCACGACTACCCTTATTGTCAATGACATCTGGGTCCCGTTACGGAGGGAAAAAGCAGTCGGCGTGGTACGGGTATCCCGCGCTATGGTTTGGGTCGTGGCTCTGCTCAGCATCGGCATCTCCATGGTCTCCCAGAATATCATCAACGTCATATACATTTCCGGTCTCTTTTACGGCGCCTGCGTCTTTATGCCCATGGTCTTCGGCATGAAGAGTTCCTTTGCCAATGCCAACGGCGCTCTTGCCAGTATGCTTGCCGCCCTGGCGGTCAGCCTTGCCTGGGAGTATCTGCCCCGGTTCCGCCCGGCGGTTCTGGAAGCACTGCCCTCCAACGTGGTAGGCATCCTGATAGGCGCCATCGTATTGACTGCCGTTTCCAAGTTAGGAGCCTCCGGATCCCCGAGAAAAACCAACCATACACAAATTAAGGAGTGAATCGTATGATTACATTGAAAAACTGCCGTTTGATTCCCGAGCTGACGGAAGACTACGATGATGTTATGGCGGACATTCTGCTGGACGGCAAGGTCATCCGGGAGATTAATGCCCCTGGGACCGGCACGAAAGGCGAGACCGTGATGGATTTGGAGGGCAAAACGGTCATGCCGGGCCTCTTTGACCTGCACATGCACTTCAATTTTGACACCGTAAATGTCTATGAACTCCGGGCCCGGGGGGAGAGTCAGGCTCTGCTGAACGGCATTTCTTATGGATATCAGTATCTGCGCAACGGCTACACCACCGTCCGGGACTGCGGGTGCATGTACTATCTGGGCGTCTATCTGCGGGACGCCTATGCCAGCGGATTGCTGATGGGCCCCCGGGTCATCACAGCCGGCGCCTGCAACAGCCCGTCCGCAATGGGCAACAGCGCCTTCGGCTCCGTCTACAAGGAGTTCAACGGCCCTCATGAGGCGTGGGAGGTTGCCCGGACCGACATTGCGGCGGGAGCCGACTTTGTCAAGTATATGGTTACCGGCGCAGTGATGAACAAGGGCGGCGACCCCGGAGCCATGATCTGCACCCGGGAGGAGCTGCATGTACTCTCCGACGTGGCCAAGAGCCTCAACACCTATGTGGCCGCCCACTGCCATGGCAAGGAAGGTATCATGGCCTGTGCCGAGGAGGAGATCGGCACCATTGAGCACGCCTCTTACATCGACGACGAGTGCATTGAAGCTCTGCTGGCTCACGGCAATGTGACTGCCGTGATCCCGACACTCTCGGTTGCCTATTCCATGGCCAGAAACATCACCGGAAACACTCCTGACTTCATGCGGGAGCGGTCTTTGGACGTGATGGAAAACATACGTCAGAACATGGCCAAGGCATACCGGGCGGGCGTCCGCATGGGCTGGGGCTCGGATGCTGACCGGGACACCTTCAGTCTCCAGCCCGGACTGGAATTCAAGGCCCGCAGGGAATTTATGGATTTGTCCAACGTGGAGCTGTTGCGCCAGGCCACCATCGACAGCGCCCGGATCGTCCATCTGGACAGCCAGGTGGGTACGGTCAAGGTTGGAAAGCTGGCCGATTTGATTTGCGTCGACGGCAACCCGGACCAGGATATTTCCGCCATGTATCGGCTCCCCGCTTACGTCTGGAAGGAAGGAAAGCTCTTCGTGTAATTGTCCCCGATGGATAACCGAAAAGAATGTATCGCGGTCTGCGCCTAAACGCAGACCGCGATATGATTATTGGGCAAGCCGCTGCCCAGTGCCACAAACATTCGACAGTGATTGATAGCAAGCAGAGCGATTAGGCAATACAGATTATTTTAGTTTTTTGACAGGCTGAAAACGACCCTGTGGCTTCGCCACAGGGTCGTTTTGTATATCTCTCTCAGGACTGCCAGTCCTTTACCTGCCGGCGCAGCCAGTCGCACCAGGCGTCCATGCCCTCGCCGGTCTTGGCGGAGACGGGGAATATCTCCAGCTTGGGATTGCGCCGGTGGGCGTACTCCACCACCTTGTCCATGTCGAAGTCGAAGTAGGGCAGCACGTCGGTCTTGTTGATGAGCAGCGCATCGCAGACGGTGAAGATCAGCGGGTACTTCAGGGGCTTGTCGTGCCCCTCCGGCACCGACAGGATCATGGCGTTTTTCACCGCGCCGGTATCGAACTCCGCCGGGCATACCAGATTGCCCACGTTTTCCAGCACCACCAGATCCAGACCGTCCGTGCCGATCTCCCGCAGCCCCTGCTCTGTCATACCGGCGTCCAGATGGCACATGCCGCCGGTGTGCAGCTGGATGGACTTCACGCCCGCTTCCGCTATCCTTCTGGCATCCACGTCCGAGTCGATGTCCGCCTCCATGACGCCCATGCGCAGCTCATCCTTCAGCGTCTCGATGGTGCGCAGCAGCGTGGTGGTCTTGCCGCTGCCGGGGGAGGACATCAGGTTCAGCAGGAATGTGCCGCTCTGCTTCAGCTCCTGCCGCAGCCGCGCGGCCTCCCGGTCGTTGTCGGCAAACACGCTCTCCTTGACTTCGATGATCTTGTATGTATCCATGCTATGCGCCCTCTATCTCCTTAATGCTGATCTCGCTGCCCCGCAGCAGCCATGTGTCCTCGCTGCCGCAGCGGGGGCATGTCCGCCCGTGGGCGACAGTGGGGTATTCCCGGCCGCAGCCGCCGCACTGTGTCACGGCGGGCAGCGTTTCGATATGCAGCTGTGCGCCCCGCAGCAGGTCGGACTTCTGCACCGCCCAGTCCCAGCAGCTGACCAGCTCCTTGGGAATGGCGCCGCACACCTCGCCCAGCTCCAGCGTTACGCCCGCCACACGGGTGAGATCGTTTTCCGCACCCACCCGCTCCACGGTCTTGATGACGTGGAATACGATGCCTAATTCGTGCATATCACTCGGCCTTCTTCGCCCGGCGCTCGGCCTTTTTGATCTTGATGCTCCGCTTGATCATGTAGGGCAGGATGGCCTTCATCTTGTCCTCGCAGGCGTACATGGTGCTGCACTCCGGGCGCTCCCGGTGCAGGTGGATGGCGTCAAAGGCGCACTTGGTGGTGCAGATTCCACAGCCGATGCACTTATTGGGATCCACGATGCTGGCGCCGCAGCCCAAGCAGCGCGCCGTCTCCGCCCTGACCTGCTGGGCGGTGAAGGCCACGCGCTCGTCCCGGAAGGTATTGCGCAGCGCCTCGTTGTAGCCCACGCGCTGGCGCGGCGTGTTGTCGTAGCTGTCCACGGCGATCAGGGCGCTTTTCTTGTCCAGCTCGATGAACTGGCGGCGGTCGCGGCCGATGGTCAGGGTGGCGCCCTGCACGAAGCGGTGCAGGCTCACCGCGCCCTGCTTGCCGGCGGCGATGGCGTCAATGGCGAACTTCTGACCGGTAAAGGCGTCGCCGCCCACGAAGATGTCCGCCTCCGCCGTCTGATAGGTGACGGGGTCGGCCTTGGCAGTGCCGTTGGGGTCAAACTCCACGGCGGTGCCGGACAGCAGCTCCCGCCACTCCGCCTTCTGGCCGATGCAGAACAGCACCGTGGTGCAGGGAGCCACCTGTACCGTGTTCTCGTCGTATACCGGGGCGAAGCGGCCGTTCTCATCCCTGACCTTCAGGCACTTGACGAAGGACACGCCGGCGGCCTTGCCGCCCTCGACGCTGACCTCCCTGGGACCCCAGCCGGCGTAGACGGCGACGCCGTCCCGCTCGCACTCGCTGCGATCCTCCTCGCCCATGGGCATCTCGTCATAGCCCTCCAGACAGTACAGACTCACGTTCTCCGCGCCGCAGCGCACCGCCGTGCGCGCCACGTCCGCGGCGATGTTGCCGCCGCCGATGACCACCACGCGGCCGGAGAGGGACTTCTTGTCCCGCAGGTTCACGTCCCGCATGAAGTCCACGCCGGAGATCACGTTCTCAGCGTCGCCGCCGGGGACGGGCAGTCTGCCGCCGCTTTGCAGGCCAACGGCCACATAGAAGCCCTTGTAGCCCTCCTGACGGAGCTGGGCGATGGTCACGTCCTTGCCCACCTCCACGCCGCAGCGGAACTCCACGCCCAGCTGCCGCAGCACGTCGATCTCTGCCTCCACCACGTCCTTTTCCAGACGGAAGGAGGGGATGGCGTTCATCAGCATGCCGCCGGGGCGGGCTTCCTTTTCGAACACGGTGGGGCGATAGCCCTTCTCTGCCAGATAGTAGGCGCAGCTCATGCCCGCGGGGCCTGCACCGATGACGGCGATCTTCTCGGCGAACTCGCCGTCCACCTTGGGGATGACCTTCTCCGGCACGAACCGCGTCTCCGCGTCCAGATCCTGCTGGGCGATGAAGCGCTTCACCTCGTCGATGGCCACGGCCTGATCCACGGTGCCGCGGGTGCAGGCGTCCTCGCACCGGCGGTTGCAGATGCGGCCGCACACGGCGGGGAAGGGATTCTCCCGCTTGATGAGCTGCAGCGCCTCCCGATATTTGCCCTGTGCCGCCAGCTTCAGGTAGCCCTGCACGGCGATGTGGGCGGGACAGGCGGTCTTGCAGGGGGCGGTGCCGGTGTCGTAGCAGTTGATGCGGTTCTTATCCCGGTAGTCGATGCTCCACTTCTCGGGACCCCACTTCACCTCGTCGGGCAGCTCCTGCCGGGGATACTGGATGAAGCCGTCCTTGGTGCACAGCTTCTGCCCCAGCTTTACCGCGCCGGCGGGACAGTTCTCCACGCAGCGGCCGCAGGCCACGCATTTCTCCGTCTCCACGGCGGCCACGTAGGCGCTGCGGGACATGTTGGGGGTGTTGAACAGCTGGCTGGTGCGCAGGGCGTTGCACACGTTCACGTTGCAGTTGCAGATGCCGAAGATCTTCTGCTCGCCGTCGATATTGGTGATCTGGTGGACGAAGCCGTTGTCCTCGGCCTTTTTGAATATCTCCATGGCCTCGTCATAGGTGATGTATTCGCCTCGCTGGGTCTGCACCACATAATCGGCCATGTCGCCCACAGCGATGCACCAGTTCTCCACATCGTCGCCGCAGCCCTCGCCCAGCTTGTCGCGGCTGGCACGGCAGGAGCACATGCTCTTGGCATATTTGCCCTCGTACTTGTGCAGCCAGTAGGAGATCTTTTCCAGCCCGATGGCCTCCTGCTCCGTCTCGATGGCCTTCTCCACCGGGATGACGTGCATGCCGATGCCGGCGCCTCCGGGAGGCACCATGGGGGTGATCTTCTCCAGCGGCAGCATGGTCATGCGCTCAAAGAACGCCGCCACCTCCGGGTGCTCGTCGATCTGGCTTCTGCGCATGTTCAGGAACTCGGCGCTGCCGGGCACGAACAGAGGCAGGATATAGCGCTTCTCGTGGGCGGGGTTCTTGCCGTCCAGATTTTCCCAGTTGTACTCGATGATGCCCAGCCAGGACATGTCGTCCAGCAGCTTCTGCAGCGGCTGGCGCTCCATCTTCGTCAGCTTCATCAGCTGCTCGATGGTCTTGGGCTTGCGGACGCCCATTTTCAGCGCCACGTCCACCATCTCGTCGGTCATCACGCCGTCCAGACCCCAGTACTCCGGGTCGTCCACGGTGGTCTTCAGGCCGATGCGGTTGGTGATCATGCTGCCCAGCTTCAACAGGTTCTCCCGGGGCGGCCGGTCGGGACGGGGGATATGGAAGGATAGCTTGCTCTCGTCCAGAGGGAAATTGGTAGGCTTGCTGCCGTTGATGTCGTGCATAGTCTCTCTCCTCCGTTTTCTCTGCTCCGACCAGCGGCGCGTATGGCGGCAGGCGGGAGCAATGTTGAATTTAAACTTGATTTATACCTTTTGACCGGTGGTTTGCTTATTTCTCGTTGACCCGCAGCTCCAGCACGTCCGGGCGGGCATAATGTCCCACGCAGTCCAGCTCCATACGGCTGGCGGGCACCTTCTGCATGTCCAGATCGGCGTAGATGACGGCCTCCTTGTCCCACACGGTGACGGAGGCCTCGTGGCCGAAGGGGTCGATGACGCAGCTGCCGCCCCGGCAGGCGATGTCCGGCAGGGCGGCGATCTCCGCCGTGCCGCTGACCGTCTGGGGATAGTCCTCCCGGCGGAAGATCAGGTCGGCGTTGATGAAGTAGCAGTGCCCCTCGATGGCGATGTGGCGGATGGTGTCCTGCCACTCCGGATTGTCGTTGGTGTTGGGGGAGATGTACAGGGAGATGCCCTTTTGATACAGCGCCACCCGCGCCAGCGGCATATAGCTCTCCCAGCAGATCAGGTTCCCCATGGGGCCCCAGGGCGTGTCCATCACCGGGAAGTAGTCCCGCTCCGCGTCGCCCCATACCACCCGCTCGCTGCCGGTGGGCTTCAGCTTCCGGTGGTTCATGGCCGTGCCGTCCGGCGCGATCATCATGTTGGAGTTGTACAGCGTGCCGGTGACGGCGTCCCGCTCGGAGTAGCCCATGCTGAGGTACACGCCCCGCTCCTTCGCCCGGCGGATGAGCCTGCGCATCTCCGTGCCGTCGGCCAGCAGGGAGTTGTCGTAGTACATTTTCCAGTCCTCGCGGCCGGTGGCCTTGCGGCTGCCCACGGTGAAGCCGAAGGTCATGCCGAAGGGATAGCCGGGGATGAACAGCTCGGGAAAGACGATCAGCTCCGCGCCGTTGTCGGCGCACTCGTCAATGAGCCGCAGCGCCTTTTCCAGACATTTGCTCTTGTCGAACATCACGGGCGTGGCCTGTACCACCGCCACGCGGCAGGTGCTTTTTAATTCTCGCATGACGTGACCTCCTTGTGGAATGTGGCTTGATTATACCAGATGGTACCATCGCTTGACAAGGATAAACCGCCGATTGACAAGGATAAATCGGCGGTTGTGTTATGGAGAAAAACGGCGTATAATACAACAGATATGATATGGACAAGGAGAGACATGCATGAAACTCATGGTGCTCGACGGCAACAGCCTTGTGAACCGCGCCTTTTACGGTGTGGGGAAAAACCGGCTTCTGACCACGCGGCAGGGGCTGCATACCAATGCCATTTACGGCTTTGTCACCATGCTGCAGAAGCTGCTGGACGACGAAAAGCCCAACGCGGTATGCGTGACCTTCGACCGGCGGGAGCCTACGTTCCGACACAAGGCCGACGCCGCGTACAAGGCCACCCGCAAGGGCATGCCCGACGAGTTGGCGGAGCAGATGCTGCCGCTCAAGCAGGTGCTGGCCGCCATGTCCATTCCCTGCTATGAGCTGGCGGGCTACGAGGCCGACGACCTGCTCGGCACCATCAGCCGCCGGTGCGAGGCGGAGGGCTGGGACTGCGTGATCGCCACCGGCGACCGGGACAGCCTGCAGCTGATCACCGACCGCACCCGCGTGCTCCTGCTGCCCGGCGGACAGAATGACGGTGCGCGGAATATGACGCAGAAAACGTTCCGGGCGGAGTACGGCTTCGACCCCATTCACATGATCGACCTGAAGGCGCTGGCGGGGGACAGCAGCGACAACATCTCCGGCGTGCCCGGTATCGGAGAAAAGACCGCCATGACGCTGGTACAGACCTATGGCGGCATTGACGACATCTATGCGGAGCTGGACAGCCTGCCGGTGAAGCCGGCGGTGCTGCGCAGACTGAAGGAGGGTGAGACGGCGGCGCGGCACAGCTATTGGCTGGCCACCATCGTCACGGACGCGCCGCTGGACTTCGTGCCGGAGGCCAACCTGCGCCAGCCCTTCCGCCCGGAGCTATACGAGCTGTTTCTGCGGCTGGAATTCCAGAAGCTCATCGACAAGTACCATCTGGCGCCGGAGCGTGAGCCGGAGGAGCTGCCCGACCACACCGCCTCGGCGGAGATACTGGAGACGCCGGAGCAGGCGGAGGAGTATCTGACCCTGTGGCGCGGGGCGGAGTATGTGACAGTATACGGCACGCCCGATCTGCGGGCGCTGGCGGTGGAGTGCGCCGACGGCGCAGACAGCAGCCGGATCGCGGAGCTGTATGCAAACCGCTATACCGGCAACTGGCACCGGCTGCTGGCGGCGCTGTTTTCCGATGACATCCGCAAGGTGGGGCACGACGTCAAGGACATGATGCGCGCCCTGCTGGAGCGGGAGCTGCCTGCCGATGGCTTTGTGTTCGACACGGCGCTGGCGGCCTATCTGGTGGACGCCACCGCCGGGAAGTACGACCTGCCCCGGCTGTTCGTGTCCTATTACAACGAGGAGCTGCCCAAGCCCGCCCACTTGCAGCCGGATGCCTTTTCTCCGCTGGCGGGGGACGTGGTCCCGGCGCAGACGGCGCTGCTGAGCTACACCTCCGCCGTGTCCGCCCTGTACGAGACGCTGCTGCCGCAGCTGCGGGACATGCAGCTGGAGGAGCTGTATTATCAGGTGGAGCTGCCCCTGTGCCGGGTGCTGGCGGATATGGAGATCGCCGGCTTCCCGGTGGACAGAAAGGAGCTGGCGGCCTTCGGCACGGTTTTGCAGGAGGCCACCGACCGGACGGAGCAGGCCATCTATCAGGCGGCGGGGGAGAAGTTCAACATCAATTCGCCCCGGCAGCTGGGGCGGGTGCTCTTTGAAAAGCTGCAGCTGCCCCACGGGAAAAAGACGAAAACCGGGTGGTCCACCAACGCGGACGTGCTGGAAAAGCTGCGGTACGACAGCCCCATCGTGGAGGACGTGCTGCAATACCGACAGTATACCAAGCTGAAGTCCACCTATGTGGACGGGCTGATGAAGGTCATCGACCCGGACGGGCGGGTGCGCACCAGCTTCCAGATGACCGCCACCGCCACGGGACGGCTCAGCTCCACCGAGCCGAATCTGCAGAATATCCCCACCCGCACGGAACTGGGCAGCCAGCTGCGGCGCATGTTCACGGCGGGGGAGGGCTGCGTGCTGGTGGACGCCGACTATTCCCAGATCGAGCTGCGCCTGCTGGCGCATATCTCCGGCGATGAGGCCATGCAGGAGTCGTTCCTGTCCGGGACGGACTTTCACACCGCCACCGCCGCCAGGGTGTTCCATGTGGCGGAGGACGAGGTGACGCCGGAGCTGCGCCGCCGCGCCAAGGCGGTGAACTTCGGCGTGGTGTACGGCATTTCCGCCTTCTCCCTGTCGCAGGATATCGGCGTGTCCGTGGCGGAGGCCAGGGAGTATATGGAGCGCTATTTTGAAACGTACAGCACCCTGCGGCAGTACATGACCGACGTGGTGGTGCAGGCGGAGCAGGACGGCTATGTGCAGACCATGATGCACCGCCGCCGCGCCCTGCCGGAGCTGAAAAGCAGCAACCACAACCTGAGGGAGTTCGGCAAGCGCGTGGCGCTGAATATGCCGGTGCAGGGCACCGCCGCCGACATCATGAAGCTGGCCATGGTGCGCGTCCACGATCGGCTGCGCCGGGAGGGACTGCGGGGGCGGCTGCTGATGCAGGTACACGACGAGCTGATCGTGGAGTGCCCGGAGGAGGAGCGGGAGCAGGTGGAGCGTGTCCTCACCGAGGAGATGGAGCACGCCGCCGAGCTGTCCGTGCCCCTGACAACGGACGTCCACTGGGGCAGAAACTGGCTGGAAGCGAAGGGATGAGAATATGAAAAAAGTACGCATCGTACCTATGGCTGCCGAGCATCTTAACGAAGTGGCGGCGCTGGAGCTGGCCTGCTTCTCCCGCCCGTGGTCGCGGCAGATGCTGGCCGAGGAGCTGGACAACCAGTGCGCCGCGTTTCTGGTGGCGCTGGAGCCGGAGACGGACAAGGTCATCGGCTATGCCGGGCTGCTGGTGGCGGCTGACGAGGGGTATATCACCAACGTGGCGGTGGATCCCTCCCGCCGCAGGCAGGGCGTGGCGGCGCAGCTTTTGCAGGTATTTGACAATTTCGCCCGGGGCAACCGGCTGGCCTTCCTGACGCTGGAGGTGCGGCCGTCCAACGCGGCGGCCATAGCCCTGTACCGGGGCTTCGGCTTCCGGGAGGTGGGGCGGCGGCGCAACTACTACGACCTGCCCAAGGAGGACGCGCTGATCCTGACGAAATACTACACAGAGGAGGCACAGGCGTGAACATACTGGCTTTTGAATCCTCCTGCGACGAAACGGCTGTGGCGGTGGTGCGGGACGGACGGCAGGTGCTGTCCGACGCCATACTGTCTCAGGCGGATATGCACGCCCTGTACGGCGGCGTGGTGCCGGAGATCGCCTCCCGCAAGCATGTGCAGGCCATCACTGCCCTGACGGACAAGGCACTCTCCGACGCGGGGCTGACGAAGAAGGACATCGACGCTGTGGCTGTGACTTACGCGCCGGGGCTGATCGGCGCGGTACTGGTGGGCGTCAGCTTTGCCAAGTCCGCCGCCTATGCGCTGGGCGTGCCGCTGATCCCCGTCCACCATGTGCGGGGGCATATCGCCGCCAACTATCTGGCCTTCCCGGAGCTGGAGCCGCCCTTCACGGCGCTGGCTATCTCCGGGGGCAATACGCTGATCGTGGACGTGGCCGACTACACGGACATGACCGTGCTGGGCGCTACCAGGGACGACGCCGCCGGGGAGTGCTTCGACAAGGCGGCGCGGGTGCTGGGGCTGCCCTATCCCGGCGGCAAGCCCATGGACGAGCTGGCGCGGCAGTCGCAGGGCGGCAAATACGTCCTGCCCAGCGCCCATGTGTCCGGCGCGGAGCTGGAGATGAGCTTTTCCGGGCTGAAAACCGCCGTGGTGAATCTGGCGCACAACGCCCAGCAGAAGGACGAGCCGCTGGACGCGCCGGCGCTGGCGCGGGATTTTGCCCGGGCGGTGTCCGGCGAGCTGGTGCCCCGTGCCATGCGCGCGCTGGAGCTGACGGGACGCACCGTACTGGTGGCCGCCGGCGGCGTGGCGGCCAACTCCGTGATCCGCGCCGACCTGCAGGCCGCCTGCGACAAGGCGGGGGTGAAGCTGTATCTGCCGCCGCTGAAATGGTGCGGCGACAACGGCGCTATGATCGGCGCGCAGGGATACTATGAGTATCTGGCCGGGCGCACCGCCGGTACGACGCTGAACGCCTACGCCACCATGGATCTGGGCGACCCGGTGTATTGAGCGCGGGCGTGTTCGCCGCTGAAGGACAACCGACAGGAGAGTTGTTGCATAATTTCATTGTGCAGAATGACATGCGCTCCCGCGGAGCGCCTGCGCAGAATGGCGCAAATAGCAAGAAAAAGTACAAAAAAGAAATTTGCCGCATTTTGCGGCAAATTTTTTTGTTTAGGCGAGGAAAAGTTGCATAAAAAAATTTTCAAAACGAAAAACGCCGTATATATAAAGCGAAAAAATACATACAGAATGTATGGTACCTTTCGGTAGCACTGGGGAAAACCGGGAAAAAGCACAAAAAAATCGAAACTTTTTGCGCAAAAAAGTTTCGGGCGAAATGACGAACGAATTCCAACACTTTTTCAGCTTATGCCAAAAAAAGTGTGAAAATTTGACGGGGAGTGCTTCTTTTTTTATAATACTCGCGGAACAAAAAGCAAGATCCCCGCACAGGGAAGCGGGGAGGAAAGAGGAAAACAATGGAAAAATATCTTGTCCTGGCGACCTTTGTAGGGTCTGTCATCGCGCTGCTGTTCGCGTTCTTTACGGGTAAGCGGGTGCTGAGCTTCGACGAGGGCACACCTCTGATGAGCAAGATCTCCCGCTCCATCCGCGAGGGCGCGAACGCTTATTTGCGGCGGCAGTACACGGTGGTGGGCATTTTCTTCGCCTGCATGATCGTGGTGCTGTGCGTCATGGCGGCCTGCGGCCTGCTGACGTGGTTCGTGCCCTTCGCGTTCCTGACCGGCGGATTCTTCTCCGGCCTGTCCGGCTTCGTGGGCATGCGTATCGCCACCAAAGCCAACTGCCGCACGGCCAACGCCTGCCGCGAAGGGCTGAACCGCGGCCTGCGGGTGGCCTTCTCCGCCGGCAGCGTCATGGGCTTCACGGTGGTGGGTCTGGGTCTGCTGGACATCAGCGTGTGGTTCATGCTGCTGCGCTTCGTGTTCAAGCTGGAGGCCGCTGACATCACCAGCGCCATGCTGACCTTCGGCATGGGCGCCAGCTCCATGGCTCTGTTCGCCCGCGTGGGCGGCGGCATCTTCACCAAGGCGGCAGACGTGGGCGCCGATCTGGTGGGTAAGGTGGAAGCGGGCATCCCGGAGGACGATCCCCGGAACCCCGCCGTTATTGCGGACAATGTGGGCGACAACGTGGGCGACGTGGCCGGTATGGGCGCCGACCTGTACGAGTCCTACGTCGGCTCCATCATCTCAGCCTCCGCCCTGGGCGTGGCCGCGTTCAGCGATCAGGCGTTCAAGGCCATGGCCATCCCCATGGTCATGGCGGCGGTGGGCATTATCTGCTCCATCATCGGCTCCTTCTTCGTCAAGACGGAGGAGAACGCCGACCAGCGCACGCTGCTGAAGGCACTGTCCCGGGGCACCAACCTGTCCGCGATCCTGATCGCCATCGTCTCCTTCTTCCTGGTGTGGAAGCTGCTGGGCATCGAGCACTGGGGACTGTATGTGGCCATTCTGTCCGGCCTGGTGGCCGGCGTGCTCATCGGCAAGGCCACGGAGTATTATACCTCTGACACCTACAAGCCCACCCAGGAGCTGAGCAGCAAGAGCCAGACCGGCTCCGCCACCATCATCATCGGCGGTCTGGGTCTGGGCATGCTGTCCACGGCGGTGCCCATCATCATCGTGGCGGTGTGCATCCTGCTGGCGTTCTTCCTGTCCGGCGGCGCAGCCAGCACGGGCATGGGTCTGTACGGCATCGCGCTGGCGGCGGTGGGCATGCTGTCCACGCTGGGCATCACCCTGGCCACCGACGCCTACGGCCCTGTGGCCGACAACGCCGGCGGCATCGCGGAGATGGCCGGTCTGGAGCCGGAGGTGCGCAAGCGCACAGACGCGCTGGACTCCCTGGGCAACACCACCGCGGCCACCGGCAAGGGCTTTGCCATCGGCTCCGCCGCGCTGACGGCGCTGGCGCTGATGGCCTCCTACATCGAGAAGGTCAAGGAGGTAGGCGCGGACGTGACGTTCGAGGACTTCTCCCTGATGAATCCCGTGGTGCTGGTGGGTCTGTTCATCGGCGCGTGCCTGCCCTTCGTGTTCGCGGCGCTGACCATGAACTCCGTGGGCCGCGCGGCGCAGAGCGTGGTGCTGGAGGTGCGCCGTCAGTTCCGGGAGATCACCGGACTGATGGACGGCAAGGCCGATCCCGATTACGCGCGCTGCGTGGATCTGTGCACCAAGGCCAGCCTGAAGGAGATGGTGCTGCCCACGGTCATCGCCGTGGTAACGCCCATCGTGGTAGGTATGATCCTGGGCTTCAAGGGCGTGGTCGGCCTGCTGGCTGGCGCCACCGTCACCGGATTCCTGATGGCCATCTACATGGCCAACGCCGGCGGTGCGTGGGATAACGCCAAGAAGTACATCGAGGCGGGCAACTTCGGCGGCAAGGGCAGCGACTGCCACAAGGCCGGCGTGGTGGGCGACACCGTGGGCGATCCCTTCAAGGATACGGCGGGTCCCGCTATCAACATCCTCATCAAGCTGCTGAGCATGGTGTCCATCGTGTTCGCGGGTCTGATCGTGAATTACGCGCTGCTGTAAGCGCGGTATACTGTACAGCAAAACGCCGGTCGAAAGACCGGCGTTTTGGAGTGCAGGGGGGAAAACCACCCGTAGGGGACATCGTCCCCTACATCCGCTTATCGGAAATGTCCTACGTCGTGAGGTTGTTATCAGGCTTCGCGTAGGGCGGCCTGCCCTCAGGCCGCCGCCGTTTATGGCGGGCGAATTCGTTTGCTGTGCGGCGGGGTGAGGGCACCCACCCTACGGCATGTACGGTGCTGCGCTTTGTGAGGGGCATCGTCCGCCTCTACACTCTTTACGGGGAGAAACAAATGGTATATGATAGAAAAAAGCGCGAAGGGAGGTGGAGCCATGACGGAGACAAAGCGGTGTATACAGTGCGGCGCGGTGTTGCCGGAGGACGCCGCCTTCTGCCCCCACTGCACCGCCACGCAGGTGACGCGGCAGGTGCAGGCCGTTCCCCGACGGCGGAGCCGGCGGAGGTTGGCGCTGCTGGGCGTGGGCACGCTGGCGGCGCTGGCCGTGGGCGGCTGGGCGCTGTGGGGACGGGAAAAGCCCGCCGCGCAGGAGACGGTGTTGCCCACGGTGACGGCAGCCAATGCCTATGACTGGCAGTGCCAGACCTATTACGAGGGCGCGGACGGGGCGCTGTACTGGGTGTTTGCCGCCTTCAGTCCGGCGGGCAGCGATGGGGAGAATTGCCCGAACGGATACCGCAGCCAGCTGATCGCCGCCGGTGAGGAGAGCTGGGGGCCGCTGACGCTGTACGCCTATGACGCCGTGACGGGCAAAAACGCACGGGAGGCCTTTGCCCCGCTGGTGGAGGACTGGCAGGTGACGGCATCGGCGCAGGAGGGCGACGCCTGCCGCATCGTGATGGAGGACGCCGATTACAGCGCCGGTGGCGCCATGTACGCCCGGGAGCATATCGCCACCAGCCTGTGCGGACGCAATGAGATCACCTGGACGCTGCACATGCGCAATGGCGACACCGTCACGCTGACGCAGGTGGAGGAGTACGGGGAACGACCGGCGGTGGACTACCGCTGGGAGAACGAGGACATGACCACTCCGACGGCGCTGCAGGCGCTGCTGGATCGGGCGGCGGAGGAGACGGAGCCGGAGGACGTGGTGACGGTGTATCTGCCCGCTGTGACCTACGACCAGCCGCTGCATGTGCGCCGGGATATGAACCTGATCGGGGACGGCACCGTTATAGCCGGCGGGCTGGTGGTGGAGCCGCTGGCCTATGGGGAGGACAAAGAGGTCTGCGTCAACGTGAAGGACGTGACATTCGCCGGTGACGGCGGCGTGGGCTTGCAGGTCATGGGCCCCACATGGGTGCGGGGCTGCCGCTTTACCGGCTGGGACGTGGCGGCGCAGGCGCTGGACGGCGGGTGGATCTGCTCGCAGGAGAATACCTACGACAGCAACGGCGTGGCACTGGAGCTGGACAGCGGCTCGGCCATGCTGTGCGGCGGCAACATGAACAACAGCCGGTTCCTGCGGAACGGCGTGGCCATCCGCGTGAAGCGGCTGCCGGTGGAGTGGATGACGCTGGAGCTGTACGATTGCAGCTTTTACGGCAACACCGTGGATCTGGACGACCCGCAGGGACTGGTCGTCCGGAGGTAGGAGAAAAACACCGCGGCTTCCTGTTGCCCGGCGTGCGGGAAACGGTGCTGCACTTTTGCCGTATATTACGGGTCACAGGGGAAAAAGCGGGATCGAGGGCACAGCATGACGAAAAAAACAGAATACGCCGGTCGTTGGGATGGAAAGCCGCCGCCAATGTGATACTGATCGCCGTGATCATCGGCGCGACGGCGGTATGCATCAGCTACCGCGCATATCGGCAAAATCTGGAAGATCAGATGACGCAGACTGCGGAAAATCTGTCCCGCGCGGCTGCGGCGCAGGTGACGGCAGAGGCAAAGCAGGCAACGCTGGCCTTCGCAGATTATCTGCGGATGAATATGAGCACGCTGAACAGGCGGGAGCTGGTGCCCTTCAGCCGCGAGCTGGATCACATCAAAACGTATCTGTTTTTGGAGTAGCTGCGCTTTGGCGCGGAGCTGCAGGTGGTGATGGATATCGGCACAACAGACTTCATGCTGCCGGCGCTGACGGTGCAGCCGCTGGTGGAGAACGCCGTCAAGTGGGGCATCGGAAAGCGGGAGAACGGCGGCACGGTGCGGCTGACCACCCGCATGACGCCGTTGGGCGTGGAGGGACTGCGGGCGGCGCTGTTCGGAGAGCCGAAGGGCCACGGGATCGTCATTGACGCGCGGGGGCTGGAATACCTGTGCCCGGCGGCGGCAGAGGTGCTTGTTCTGGCGCTGTCGCTCCCGGATCTGTTCGCGCCGGAGAGCGTGGCAGCCGCCGGAGGATCGATGGAAGTGCTGAAGATCGTCGCGTATAGGGACAGCCATCACATTCCGACTTGGGTTTTGGTGGCAAAGAGATTAAGTAGTAGCGATTATTTCTACCCAGATGGCAGCCCTTTCTGCTATTCGTCCAGAAGTAGCAGTAATGGCAATCGCTCGGCTTGCCTGCGGCATAAACAGGCTTGCTCAAATAAAACACCTCCTCTTGTATTTGCCCATGGCTTTGGGTATAAAAAAGAGCGCTTATCCATCCCCAATGCGGGGCAAATAGACGCTCTATGTATATAACGATATTCGATTTTATCTGCTATAACTGCATGGTACTCAAAACATCCGCCTTTTTTGATTATCAGGTTTTTTAGCACGATTTTTAGTCTGATTAGAAGGAGAGGCATTTTCATTAGCAAGAACGCCCTTTTTTCTGCTAAAAATTAGCTGGCGATTTTGTCTTATGACAGCAGTTCGATTGTAAGCGCACAATAATCACCCGGCCCGAACAAAGTTACGGCAGAGTCCCGTTCGCGGGACTCTGCCGTTTGTTCATTTCCGTATATGTTCCCGGTGCCGGACTGCCGGGTGCCAGGGCATCAGCTTTTCCAGCTCCTCATGGGTCGGAGATTTGCCCAGATAGGGCAGCAT
>ENA-UOJE01000424-UOJE01000424.1-human-gut-metagenome-genome-assembly--contig:-C23-NODE-424-length-49224-cov-73.968659_pt1 | contig 49224 bp, 39 predicted proteins | sample MGYA00242341_ERZ723888 | MGnify/ENA metagenome assembly ERZ723888 | reverse complement strand
ATCGGGCCATGGAGCGGGCAGATCGTTTTGATCTCCAGCGCGGAGACCTTTTTCAACAGAGCCTGCACCTGCGCGCCGTATTTGCCGACGATATTGTAATAATACCGCCGCGCCTGCGGCGCCCACGGGGCGCGGGCAGTCCGTTCCAGTGCGCCGAAGCGGCCAAAGGCATCTGCTGAAAACAGGATCTTTTCCGTTTCCTCATACGCTGTCATTACCTCCGGCCAGTGTACCATCGGCGCCATCAGGAAGCGCAGCCGGTGCGTACCCAAGGAAAGCGTATCTCCTTCGCCAACCTCCAGCATACGGCCCTCCGTCAGCGCACCTGTGCCGAAAAACTGCTTGATCATGGTAAATGTTTTCGCATTTCCCACCAGCTTCATCTCCGGGTACCTTTGCGCCAGATGCATGAGGCTGCCGGAATGATCCGGCTCCATGTGTGTGACCACAAGATAGTCGGGGCTGCGCCCCTCCAACACCCGCGCCACATTGGAAAGCCATTCCTCCGCCGCCCGTGCGTCCACACTGTCCATCACGGCGATCTTCTCATCCAGAATGACATAGGAGTTGTAGCTCACTCCCATAGGCTGGACGGGGTACTGGTTTTCAAAGAGTGTCAATGTGTTGTCGTCCGCCCCTACATAGCGGATCGCATCCGTTACCGTTCGGATGGCCATCGGAAAATACCTCCTGATTTTCTGTTTTGAACCGGCATTAGCCTGTTTTCCGAAACTCGTTTTGTTGCGTTCTGACTTGCTTTGCTGTGCCTCCTTTGGAAAAAGGGCGGACAAGCGCGGGATCGTGCTTGTCCGCCCCATCTCGCGGAATACAGTCTTCCCAGCAGGGAGGCGGCAGAGCCTTCCGGCAGCCTATTTCTTTCTTCCGCTCCCCGCGCCGGTCACTGCACGGACTCCAAAATCGCGTCCGCCAGCGTTTCCAGCTCAACGGCCTTGTCCTCCCCCAGCGAGGAGGCGAGACTGAGCCGCTCGTTGAGCACCGTCATGTTCTTCATCTCGTTGTTGACGAATTTTTGCATGAGGTCGCCGGACTTCACCGCCCATGAGCCGTTTTCAATGAGAGCGAAGGTGCGGTTTTGCAGGTTCAGCGCCTTCATGTCCATAAGGAAGTCGTGCATGGCGGGGTAGATGCCCAGATTGTAGGTCACCGAGGCCAGCACGATGTGGCTGTACCTGAACGCCTCGGAGATCAGCTGAGACACGTGGGTGGAGGACACATCGTACAGTGCCACACGGCTCATGCCCTTGTCGCAGAGCCTTGCCGCAAGTGCCTGCGCCGCGTTCTCCGTGTTGCCGTACATGGAGGCGTAGACAATCAGCACGCCCTTTTCCTCCGGCGCGTACCGGCTCCATGTGTCGTACTTCCCGATGAACCAGCCCAGATTCTCCCGCCACACCGGGCCGTGGAGGGGGCAGATATATTTGATCTGATCTAAGATCCCACCGGCCTTTTTCAGCAGAAGCTGAATGTGGGGGCCGTACTTGCCCACGATGTTGGTGAGATAGCGGCGGGCATCGTCCAGCCAGTCCCGCTCAAAGTCCACCTCGTCGGCAAACAGCTTGCCGTCCAGCGCGCCGAAGGTGCCGAAGGCATCGGCGGAGAACAGCACGCCGTCAGTGAGGTCGAAGGTCACCATGGCCTCCGGCCAATGCACCATAGGCGCGCCCACAAAGGTGACGGTGTGCCGGCCGAAGGAGAAGGTGTCCCCCTCCTTCACCTCGATGCACTCGTGGTCGTCCACATGGAAGCCGAACTGCCGCATGAGCATGAAGGCTTTTTCGTTGGAGATGACCTTCACCTTGGGGTGCCGCAGCAGGATCTCCTCGATGCAGGCGGCGTGATCCGGCTCCAGGTGGTTGATGAGCAGATAGTCCAGCTCACGCCCGGCCAGGACGTGGTTCAGGTTCTCCAGCAGCTGGCGGCAGGCGGACCAGTCCACGGTGTCGAACAGCACCGTTTTCTCGTCCAGCAGACAGTAGGCGTTGTAGCTGACGCCGCGGGGAATGGGGAAGCAGTTTTCAAACAGGGCAAGGCGGTGGTCGTTGGCGCCCACCCAGTAGAGGTCGCTGGTCACATTACGCACACAATACATATCTCATACCCTCCCGGCTCAAGCCTTCACAAATTGATCCTTGCCCTCCGCGCACTCCGGGCATACCCAGTCGGCGGGGAGCTGCTCAAACAACGTACCCGGCGCGATCTCGCCGTCCTCGTCGCCCAGCTCCGGCACATACTCGTAGCCGCAGCCGCCGCACACATAGGTGTCGCCGATGGGCGTGGGCTTGGGCGGCGTAGGACGCTTCATCTTCACCATCGGCGGCGCGGGCAGCTTCTCGCCGCTGTCCAGTGCGGCGGTGAGCAGGGGCAAAATCTCCATCACGTCGCCCACGATGCCGTAGTCGCAGTTCTTGAAGATGGGCGCGTTGCCGTTTTTGTTGATAGCCACGATGGTGGAGGCGTCCTTGATGCCCTTGAGGTGCTGGGTGGCGCCGGAGATGCCGCAGGCGATATAGAGGTTGCCGGTGAACTTCTGTCCGGACATACCCACATAGCGGTCAAGGGGCAGGTATTTCAGCGTCTCCGCCACGGGACGGGACGAGCCGATGGCCGCGCCGGCGGCCTTGGCCAGACCCTCTACCAGCTTCATGTTCTTCTTCTCGCCGATGCCCTTACCGGCGGAGACCACACGCTCCGCCTTGGGAATGGGCGTATCCATGGGGATGCCCACGGAGAAGTCGTGGCCGTCCTTTTTCAGTGCCGCCACCAGATCGTTGGCCTGCTGGGCGGCGTCGCCCTCCCGGAAGATGGTGCGCTTGCGGATACCGGTGATGGGCGCGGGCTTCTTAGCCGCCGAGCGGCTCTCGCCGCCGGAGCTCTTGCCCAGCCTGCCGATGAGATGGGAGGCGATGACCACCCGCTGGATCTCGTTGGTGCCCTCGTAGATGGTGGTGATCTTGGCGTCGCGGTAGGCCCGCTCCACCTCCATGCCCTTGAGGAAGCCGGTGCCGCCGTGGATCTGCACGGCGTCGTTGGTGACCTCCAGCGCGATGTCTGAGGCGTACATCTTCGCCATGGCGGACTCCATGCCGTAGGGGGCGTGCTGCTCCTTCAGCTCCGCCGCGGAGTAGACGAGGAAGCGGGCGCAGCGCAGCTTGGTGGCCATGTCCGCCAGCTTGAAGGAAACGGCCTGCTGTGCCGCGATGGGCTTTCCGAACTGGACGCGCTCCTTGGCGTAGGCCAGCGCGTGCTCAAAGGCCCCCTGGGCGATACCCAGCGCCTGCGCCGCGATACCGATGCGGCCGCCGTCCAGCGTGGACATGGCGATCTTGAAGCCGTCGCCCTCCTTGCCCAGCAGGTTCTCCTTGGGTACCTTCACGTCGTTGAAGATCAGCTCCGCCGTGGAGGAGGAGCGAATGCCCATCTTGTCGTAGTGATCGCCGAATTCAAAGCCCTTCCAGCCCTTCTCCACGATGAAGGCGGAGATGCCGCGGGTGCCGATGTCCGGCGTGGTGACGGCGAATACTACATAGGTGTCCGCCTTGGGCGCGTTGGTGATGAAGATCTTGCCGCCGTTGAGCAGGTAATGGTCGCCCTTGTCCAGTGCCGTGGTTTCCGTGCCGCCGGCGTCCGACCCGGCGTTAGGCTCGGTGAGGCCGAAGGCGCCCAGCTTTTCGCCTTTTGCCAGCGGCACGAGATACTTCCGCTTCTGCTCCTCCGTGCCGTAGGCGAAGATGGGCCACGCGCCCAGCGACACGTGGGCGGAGAGGATCACGCCCGCGCCGCCGTCCACACGGGCCAGCTCCTCCACGGCGATGGCATAGCTGAGAATGTCAAGCCCCGCGCCGCCGTACTCCTTGGGGAACGGCAGCCCCAGCCAGCCCAGCTGTGCCATCTTTTTGACAGGTTCGTCAGGGAACTCATTGTTCTGATCCAGCAGGAAAGCAAGAGGCTTGATCTCCTCCTCCGCAAAGGCTCGGATCTTGGCGCGCAGCTCCTCGTGCGCGGGTGTGGCCTGAAACAGCATACGGTGTACCTCCTTATATCACGTTTGTTGGGTCATTTCCTCTTTTTGAATTGCTTCGCCGGTCAGCAGTTTGTGCAGACTCACGGCGCGGAACGCCTCGTCCTGCTTTCGCTGCAACTCCGTTAGCTGGCAGTGGATGGCGCATTTCCCGTGTTCGCTTTGCCAGCGGCAGTCATACTCCGGCTCCATGCAGGCGCACAGGACGTCATGCTCTCCCATGACGGCCATGAGGTCGTAGAGGGAAACGCCACGCAGGTCGCAGGACAACCGGCAGCCGCCGGCCGCGCCCCGGCTCACCTGCACCAGCTCCCCAGCAGAGAGCTTTCGCAGGATCTGATAGGCAAACTGCATGGGGATCAGCTCCGTCTCCGCCATCTCGGCGGCGGAGTGCTTCTCTCCGTCCAGCAGCACCCGCAGCATCCGCAGTGCATAGTCTGTTTCCCTTGTGATGAGCATATCCCTGCATCTCCTTTTTGGGTTATATATCCATTTTATCAATCTTGATAAATCTTGTCAAGATATTTTTGGAAGAATTGTGCTGCCATTCTGTCATATTCCGAAAAAACGCACCGCCTTGCCATGCAAAATATTGGCAGAGACAGCCTCAGCGTGGAGAACCATTACGCACGAGAAAGACCTTGCCCGCTGAAAATCAGAGCGGCGGGACAGTTTACTGTCCCGCCGCCCATTGTTCAAGCTTCTGTTAGACTGATAGATTGAAATGGATCGAGCTGCTTCGGCAATTCGTTTTCTTCAGCTGGAGCCGCCTGCTCTTGCACGGCGTCCGCTGTTGGCTTTGCGTGGCTCCGCGCTCCATACTCCGGCCTCAAAACACTTATTCATTTTGCAAGGCCCGTCCTTTTTGCAAGAGGGACGCTCAAAGGCGGCGCGGTGATCTTCTTATCTGCTCACCGGAAAGGATAGCTCGAAAACAGCGCCGGTGTCCCCGTTGTAAGCGCGGATCGTCCCTTTATGCAGGTGAATGATCTCCTTCGTCAGGGCAAGGCCGATGCCGGATTTTCCGCTTTTGCCCATGTAAAAGCGGTCGAAGATGTGGGGAAGATCTTCCTCGGCGATGCCGTCCCCGTCGTCCTGTATGCGTATCGTCACCTGCCGCCTGTCTGCGCGGCAGGTCAGGCACAGCTCGCTGCGGGCATAGCGTACGCCGTTGGCTAGGATATTGGTAACTGCTCTGCGCAGCTGGGTATCGTCGCAGCTGACTATAACGGGCTCTTCGGGGAAGTCCGGCACGATGGTGATGCCGCTGGCGGCGGCTGTCGGCTCCACGGCGCGTATGCTGTCGTATAGCAGCTCCCGAATATCCGTTTCGGAAAGGGCAAGCTGCTGCCGCCCCATATCGATTTTCGAGATGTCCAGGAGCTCCTCCACCAGCTCCGTCATGCGGTCGCTTTCCTCCAGGATCACCTCCGCCGCGCTGGCCGTGTCCATCACGCCCGCCTGTATGCCCTCCGCATAGCCCTGTATCGCCATAAGCGGCGTTTTCAGCTCGTGGGAGGCATTCTGGAAGAAGGTCTGTTGCCGCTCCGCCTCCTTTTCGATGTCACGGCCGAAGCGGAAGCCCAGCAGGCACATGACGGAGGAAATTGCCAGCAGCACCCCAAAAAACGCCCAGTTCAGCGTCACGATATAGCGGGTGATAGGCCCGATATCTATGTACATGATATAGGAATACGGTTTTTCCGAATTGCCGTAGTCCTCCTGCACGGGCATGAAGATCAGGTGGTGCCTGTCTGCCTTGAAGTCGTGGCATCGATTGGGCGCAACAGACCGTTCACTGCAATACGCCAGCAGCTTTTTCTCCAGCCGATAGGTGTCCTGGCTCCATGTGTTGGGCTGGTAGCCGTTCTCCAGCTCAAGAAACACAATGCTGGGCGTGAAGAAATGCTCCTCCGCCCCGTCGTCCCAATCGTCATCATACACCTCGCCCTCATAGGTGTAAGGAATGGTGCGATTCTCGTACTGCGCCTCGTTGCGCAGCGCCTTTTCCGCCTCGCTTACAAAGTGGGCGGGGATCACTACGTTCACCGCCAGCATGAAAAGGGCAAAGAGCAGCAGTGCCGCACCGAGGATCAGATACACGATCCGCAGCTTGATGTTTTTCATGTGCGCTCCGCCTCCTTCAGCTTATACCCAAAGCCCCATATGGTGCTTACGCTGACAGTGCTGCCTGCTTGCAGCAGCTTTTTTCGGATACGGCGCAGTGTTTCATCGGTCACGCGGGTCTCCACCTCCGAGTCGAAGCCCCATACTGCGTTAAGCAGCTCCTCACGGGAATAGGCTTTCTCCGGCTGCTTCAGCATATAGCTGAGCAGCCGCAGCTCGGTCTGGGTCAGTGCCACGATCGTGCTTCCGCAAAAGACGGCATTTTCCGTGGCGGAATAGCGGAGATCTCCATAGCGCAATTCATCTACTGCCGCCGCTGGTTTCCCCCTGTCCATCTCCACCCGGCGCAGCAGGGCTCTCACCTTCATGAGCAGTATGGTGGGGCGAAAGGGCTTGGTGAGGTAATCGTCACTGCCCTGACTGATGCCCATGACGTAGTCCAGCTCGCTGTCCTTGGCCGTAAGCAGGATAATGGGGATATCGGAAACAGAGCGAAGTTCCCGGCACACGGTAAGGCCGTCCGTGCCGGGCATCATAATGTCCAGTATGACCAGCTCCGCAGGTTCCTGACGGAATGCCTCCAGCAGTGCGTCACCACTTTCAAAAGAGCGCACGGTATATCCGTCACTTGCCAAAAAGCTATGGAGCAGTTCCCGGATGCTCTTTTCATCGTCCGCCAAATAGATGGAATGTCCCATGGTGACCTCCTTGAAAGCAGCGCCAAATGCTGCGCACAGGCGCAGCATCGGCGTCGTATTTAGTTAATCATATCAGAAAAACTCTTTGCCGTCAAAAGGGGCAGATGCCGCTTTCGCAGCCGGTATCGCCCCAAATGGTGTCGTACAGCTTGCACAGCTGGTTATCAAGCTCTACCAGACGGTTGTAGTCGGCGATCAGCGCGTCCTTTTCCGCGTCGGTCAGGAAGCTCAGGCTGCGGATGAAGGCGGCCTCATCGTAGTTGTCGAAGTCGTAGTCGTCCGGCAGGTTGAAGTAAGCCTCGTCCACCTTGTCCCACAGATCGGCGTTCTTCTCGCAGAGGCGGTCATACTCCTGCTCCAGCGTGTCGATCTCGTCCAGCACCTTGGGATCGGCCTTTTCCAGTGCCTTCTCGTAAAGCGGCATATTGTCGCAGGCGGGCAGCTGCCCATACAGCTTCTCCATCTGGGCATCCAGCTCGTTCAACTCCTTGATGTCATTCAGAAGGGTTTCCTTCTCCGCCTCCGTCAGCGCAGTCATGCTGCGGATGAACGCCGCCTCATCAAAGTTCTCGAAATCGTAGTCATCAGGCAGGGCATTGCAGGCCTCGTCCACCTTGTCCCACAGTGCTTCATTTCTCTGGAATACGGCATCACTTTTTCCCTCCAGTGCCTCGATCTGATCCCAAATGGCATCCTCGTTTTCGGTAGCGATGAGGGTCTGCGGCTCCGCCTGATTGGGCGCAGCGGCAAATGCCGCAGTCGATGCTCCGATGGCTGTAACCGTCATTGCCAGTGCCAGTAAAAGGCTCCAAACTGTTTTCTTTTTCATGGTATGTTACGCTCCTTCTTTGAAATATTCAGGTCGTGTATCAACCTTGTCTGTATCATATCAGAGGAAGCCTATAACTTCCCCCGCAAAAGTGCGGGGAAAGTGTCACAAAACTGTCACAAAGTCGGTATGCCGCCACTTTTCAAGGCGGCCTTGACATAGCTGCCGCGGACTAACTCTTTGATTTGCCCCTATTACAATAAGTTTTGGTTGGAAGCCCAGCATCCGGCTGGGCTTCCTTTCCGTCTCATGCCTAAGCTACAATAAGGGGAGCAACTGGTTGACGATTTGACCCTTGGGCTTAAAAGCCCGTAATCAAGACTGTCAGCCATCCCCTTATTGCAGCGTTCGATTTGAGCAGGTTGAGCCATAGAGTTCGCGTCACCCAATAGATTGAATCGGCAATGAGAAAAAGATGGATTCCGGTTGCAAATTCGTGTTGGAGGAATGCAAATGAACTCTGTTGGCATCGACATTTCCAAAGGCAGAAGCACGATTGCTGTCATGCGTCCCTTTGGAGAGGTCGTCATCTCGCCCTTTGAAGTCGGTCACACCGACAGCGAACTGAGCGAACTGGCAAGGCAGCTCAAAATCCTGGACGGTGAGACTCGTGTGGTCATGGAGGCCACAGGAAATTACCATGCACCGGTTGCAAAACTGCTCCACGACGCAGGGCTGTATGTTTCCGTCGTCAATGCAAAGCTGGTGCATGACTACGGGAACAACGAATTACGGCGTGTCAAAACCGATAGGAAGGATGCTGTCAAACTGGCTAACTATGGCCTTGACCGCTGGCTCACTTTGACGAGATATGTTCCAGAGGAAGATACCCGGCTGCTGCTGAAGAACTGCTACCGCCAGTACCGGCAGTATTCCAAGGTACAGACGGTTCTGAAGAACAATCTGATTTCGTTGCTGGATACGGTATTTCCTAATGTAAACCGTTTGTTCAGCAGTCCCGCCCGTGAGGATGGAAGCGAGAAATGGGTGGACTTTGTGGCGGAGTTTTGGCATTGCCGCTGTGTCAGCGAGAAATCTGAAAAGGCATTCGCAAACAAATACCAGCGATGGTGCAGGAAGTATGGATATAACTTCAATGAAGCAAAGGCGCACACGATTCACGCCGAAGCCAGCGGACACATTGGTGTCATGCCAATGTCCGAAACGACCAAGCTGCTCGTGGAACAGGCGGTTGCGCAGCTCAGAGCGACTTCTACCGCGCTTGCGGCTCTCAAACACGAAATGCAATCATTGGCTTCCCAGCTGCCGGAATATCCCGCTGTCATGGACATGTTCGGCGTAGGCCCGACGCTCGGCCCGCAGCTCATAGCTGAAATCGGAGATGTACGCCGCTTTTATTCCAAGAAAGCGCTCGTAGCCTATGCTGGGCTGGATGCTCCGCCAAATGATTCCGGTGATGTGACCGGCAGACACAAATCCATGAGCAAAATTGGCGCATCGTCTTTACGGCGGACACTGTTCCTTGTCATGACCGTCTACTTGCAGAACGCGCCGCTGGATGAGCCGGTCTACCAGTTCATGGACAGGAAACGCGCCGAGGGTAAGCCCTACCGCGTCTACATGATGGCCTCTGCCAACAAGTTTCTGCGGATCTACTACGCCACTGTAAAAGCCTATTTGGAGTCGTTGGAACACACCGCCTGATCTTCGCCATAAAGCATTGGCTGGCCGCCGTCTCATTTTGAGATGCAAAGCGGCTTGGTTTGGTGCGGCATTTTCTCTGCTCTAAAATTTTTGAATTTCACGCTTGACTTTTTTTAGCAGGTCTTGATACAACTGCCCAACAATTCCGCCGGTATGGGGTGTCCAAGAGGTCATATCGCCTGTATTGGCGCAATACTGTACGGTACTGTTGTCAGCAACACCTACGATACCGCCCATCTGCAAAGAGGTAGTATCCGTCGTTACTGAAAAATTCCCCTTGTTTTGGCAGTGTTCAATCGTGCTATTTATCGCATATCCGCACAAAGCCGCAGGGCCGTTGATATATTTGTCCGTATCCGTGAACGATACATCCGAAACGCAGTCAGAAATTTTGCTGTTTTCTGCAACGCCCGCAACTGTTCCAAAAAAGACATACCCTGAATTGGACACATCCAGCTTGCCTTGAATTGTCAAACCGGAAATTTCAGCGCCGTAAGCCACGCTGAAAAATCCGAAAACCGGATACTCTGCCTTTCCATAGTTTTCGGAAAAATCCAAATTGGAAATCGTATGCCCGTTTCCGTAAAATTTGCCGCTGAAGTAGTGCAGCAGATTTCCATCGCCGTCAAAGACGCTGCCAATCGGTTTCCACGCAACACCTGTTAAATCCAAATCTGCTTCAAGCGATACGACCGCATCTTTCTTGTCATCATATTCGCCATTGTCTACCGCTTTTGCAAATTGCAAAAGCTGATCAACCGTTGTAATGGCCGTCTTTTTCACCGCAAAAGCAGAAATGGGCAACATCGTCAGGCTCAGCACCAACGCGAAAAGAATACCCGCTATACGCTTCTTCATTGTACAGTCCTCCTTCATCAATTACATAGCATGCAAATGGCGTCATTCCGTGGGTACCCACGGAATGACGGGAGCTCCCGTTGCCGCATATAGCAACGCTACTGGTTACATTATACCTACCCTTCCGCCAAATGTAAATCCTCAATTTGCGCGCCCTGAGAAGAAAATGGGAAAGGCAGCATTGCCCGCCCCTGCGAATATCACAGCAGCTTCTCCAGCTCGCTCTCGCCGTACACCTTTATGCCGTTTTCCTTCAGCAGCGCGGCCGTCACGCCGTCGCCGTCCGTCAGCGTACCGGAGAACGTCCCGTCATACACGCGGCCGCAGCCGCAGGAGGGGCTTTTCTCCTTCAGCACGGCGGCGGTGCAGCCGTACAGCCGCGCCAGACGCAGCGCCTCCCCCGCTCCCCGGCGGTATTCCGCCGTCACGTCCCGGCCGTCGCTCATCACCACCCGCTCGCCCCGCCGCTCGGAGGGGTTCCGGGGCGTGGGCAGCCCGCCCAGCTGCTCCGGGCACACCGGCACCGCCAGGCCGCGCTTCGCCAGCTCCCGCGCCAGCGGATAGGGCTTGCTCTGCCCGTCATACCGGCAGGCGCAGCCCAGCAGACAGGCGCTGACCAGTATCATATCGCCAGCTCCTTCCCGTTCAGGGCGGCATACACCAGCGTATCCCCCTCATATTGCAGCTTCATGGAGAAAAACGGCGTGTCTGCCTCGTGGATCAGCTCCAGAAACAGCTTGTCCCCCGTCCACTGGGGCAGAGACGCCAGCTTGTCCTTGTGCAGCCATTCCAGCACGCCCTCATTGCACTCCCGCAGCTCGCCCGTCCAGCCGGTGGCCGTGAACAGGTGCATGTACTCCCCCTCCCAGATGTCGGACACAAAGGTGATGACGCCCCGGTACCGGTACTCCGTCAGCGTCAGCCCCGTCTCCTCCCATGTCTCGCGGCACACGCACTCCTCCGGGCTCTCCCCCTCCTCGCACTTGCCGCCCACGCCGATCCACTTGTCGTGGTTCAGGTCGTTCTGCTTCTTCACCCGATGGAGCATCAGGTACTCGCCCTTTTCGTTCTCGATGTAGCAAAGCGTGGTGTTCTTCATCTCTTGTCCTCCTGAAATACGATCTCGTCATAGCCCGTGGCCGCGTCCTGCTCCACGCCGTACCGCCAGCCGTCCTGCTCCAGCAGCACCAGCTCGCAGGTGGTGTTGATATACGTTCCCTCCATCAGGTGTCCGCCCAGCGTGGTCATGTCCTCCCGGGACAGGGCGATATGTACATGGCATCGCCGGGCGCTGACCGTCCCCTGTAAGGCCGTGATCTCGCACGGCTCCGCGATGTGCCGCACGGTGACACCGGAGGCGTCCCGCACCCGGGCCTCCGTCACGCAGCCCACCCCGGACAGGATCACGGCGGCGCGCAGCCCTTCCCGCTGCGCCAGCGCCCGCAGGGACAGCAGCAGATCGTCTCCCCGGCGGAGACGCACACAGACCGTTCGCATACAAATTCCTCCCACGGTAATTTACAATTTCTGCCCCTTAGTATATAATGTTCCCGCAGACAATGCAAGCTGTTCCGTCAGGAGGTGGTATTATGTCAACCATACAGCCCGGCCGCTACCGGCACTTCAAGGGAAAGGAATACCAGGTCATCGGCACCGCCCGCCACTCCGAAACGCTGGAGGAGATGGTGGTCTACCGCGCCCTGTACGGCGATGGCGGCCTGTGGGTGCGCCCCGCCGCCATGTGGAGCGAGCTTGTGGAGCGGGACGGCTATCGCGGCCCCCGGTTCACCCCCGTGGAGGGCGACTGATGGCGGACTATACCGTGATCCGCTCCCGCCGCCGTACCATAGCGCTGGAGATCACCCGGCAGGGCACGGCGCTGGTACGCGCCCCGCTCCACGCTTCGGCCGCGGACATCGCCCGCTTTGTGGACAGCCACCGGGCGTGGCTGGACAAGCACCTGGCCGCGCGGCAATCGTACATGGCCGCCCACCCGGAGTCGTCGGCGGAGCAGGCCGCCCTGTGGCGGCGGCAGGCCGCAGAGCAGCTCCCGCCGCTGGTGCGCCTGTGGGCGCAGCGCATGGGCGTGCAGCCCGCCGGCATCACCATCACCGCCGCCCGCACCCGCTTCGGCAGCTGCTCCGGGAAAAACCGGCTCAGCTTCTCCCTGTACCTGATGGCCTATCCGCCCGCCGCCATTGAATATGTGGTGGTGCACGAACTGGCGCATATCCGCCATCACGACCACTCGCCCGCCTTTTACCGAGAGGTCGAAACATACCTTCCCGATTGGAAACGCCGCCGCGACCTGCTGCGTCCATAAAACCGCCGCTCCCACGCCGGGAGGGGCGGTTTTTCTTGTGATTTTCACAATAAACCACCCCTCTTTTCTGTGCGTTTCGGCAAAAATACAGCGAAGCAATTGACAATTGCGGCAAACACTGATAGGATAGGCACGTGGACGGAAACGTTCCCGGAAATGTTTTCATTATTTCCCGCGCCGCTTCGCGTCACACACTGCGTACAGTAGGAGGCACAACGACGTCATGACGATCAAGGATATAGCCCGGCAGTGCAGTGTCAGCGTCAGCACCGTTTCCCGCGTGCTGAACGACCGTCCGGACGTCAGCGATGATGTGCGCCGCAAGGTGTTGTCGGCTATCAAGGCCAGCAACTACATTCCCAACAACAGCGCCCGTGACCTGGTTCGCACCAAATCCGACGCCATCGGCCTGATCGTCCGCGGCGTGTCCAACCCCTTCTACACCGACATCATCCGCACCATCGAAAGCACCATCACCGACGCCGGCTTCACCATGGTCATGCAGCAGATCGGCGCCTGTGACGATGAGGTGAAATGCGGCGCCGTCATGGAGCGGGAAAAGCGTCTGCGGGGCATCATTTTTCTGGGCGGCCGCTTTGACTACACCCCCGCCGATCTGGCGCTGCTGAACGTTCCCTTCGTCTGCTGCTCCTACTCCAACCGCTACGGTACGCTGACCGAGGGTGAATACTCCTCCGTGTCCATCGCCGACGGCGACACCGCACAGCAGGCGGTGGAGGAGCTGTACCGCCACGGGCACCGGCGCATCGCCGCCCTGATCTCCCGGCCTGACGACCAGTCCATCAGCCAGCTGCGCTACGAGGGCTACGTGCAGGCGCTGGAGGGGCACGGCATTCCGGTGGAGCCGGAGCTGGTCATCTCCGCCGGCGGCTTCGGCGTAAAGGACGCCTATGACGCGGTCAAGGCCAGCCTTGAGGCGGGCACGGATTTTACCGCCCTGTTTGCCATCGCCGATTCCATGGCCATCGGCGCCATGCGCGCCCTGCGGGACGCCGGACGCCGCATCCCGGAGGATTGCTCCGTCATCGCCATCGATGGACTGGAGCTGTCCGCCTACATTGAGCCGCCGCTGACCACCCTCTGCCAGCCCATGGACGAGATGGGTCGGCGCAGCGCCGAGATCCTGCTGGACATGGTGCAGCGTAAAGGCTCCCACGCCTGTGAGCTGCTGCCCACCACCCTGCGTCGCGGCGGCAGCGTCGTAGCGCTGCAATAACCTGATTTTTACATCATCAGATGTGAAAATAAAAACAAAAAAAGGAGTAATAATCATGAAGAAGTTTCTTGCACTGATCCTTGCTCTCGTCATGGCGCTGTCTCTGGTTGCCTGCGGCGAGAAGAAGGACGACCCCAAGACCGAGGGCGATACCGCCACCGGCAGCGTGTACTATCTGAACTTCAAGCCCGAGTCCGACGCCGCTTGGCAGACTCTGGCTGCCGCCTACACCGCTGAGACCGGTGTGCCCGTCAAGGTCGTCACCGCCGCCTCCGGCCAGTACGACACCACGCTGACCGCCGAGATGGATAAGGACGCCGCTCCCACCATGTTCCAGGTGGGCAATTTGGGTGCTGTCAACAGCTACGGTGAGTTCTGCTACAACCTGGAAGGCACCGATGTGTACAACCAGATGACCACCCATGACTTTGATCTGAAGAATGCCGACGGCGAGACCGTTTCCATCGGTTACTGCTACGAGGCCTTTGGCATCATCGTCAACAAGGCCCTGCTGGAGAAGGCCGGTCACTCTCTGGACGAGATCACCAACTTCGAGTCCCTGAAGGCCGTTGCCGATGACATCCACGCCCGCGCCGCTGAGCTGGGCTTCGATGCCTTTACCTCCGCCGGTCTGGACGGCTCCTCCGCTTGGCGCTTCTCCGGCCATCTGGCCAATATGCCCCTGTTCTACGAGTTCCGCGATGACAATGTGACCGCGCAGCCCGCCACCATCAAGGGCACCTATCTGGATAACTACAAGGCTATCTGGGATCTGTACACCACTGACTCCGCCACCACCGGCGCTGCCCTGCTGTCCGCTACCGGCGACCAGGCTGAGGCCGAGTTCGGCCAGGGCAAGGCCGTGTTCTATCAGAACGGCTCTTGGGAGTTCAGCAATCTGGTCATCGACGAGACCAAGGGCTTCAAGATGAACCCCGATGATCTGGCCATGATCCCCATCTACTGCGGTGTGGAAGGCGAGGAGAAGGCCGGTCTGTGCTGCGGCACCGAGAACTGCTGGGCTGTGAACAAGAACGCCTCTGAGGCGGACATCAAGGCCACTCTGGACTTCATGAACTGGGTCGTCACCTCTGACGCCGGTACCACCATGCTGGCTGAGCAGTTTGGCCCCTGCCCCTTCAAGAACGCCAAGACCCCCGAGAACGTGTTCTTCGCACAGGCCAACGAGTATGTTGCCAACGGCAACTACACCGTCACTTGGGCGTTCAACTGGACTCCCGCTGTTGACGATTGGCGTGCCGCTGTGGTCGACGCTCTGGGCAAGTATACCGCCGACGGCGGCAGCTGGGACACCGTCAAGACTGCTTTCGTGGAAGGCTGGGCCACCCAGTACGCCAACGAGCACTAAGTCCCGCGTGTCTGACTGACGAAAAAGCATAGGAAACAGGCGGGGCGGGCGATCACGCCCGCCCCAACTGTACACTCTCTGTGGTGGAGTGAGCTGTTGATCGAACCCCTTCGAGCAAGAGCTTTCGCCATGACAATAAAAGCAGAACAGGAGTGAGAGAATGAAGCGATTACACAGAAAGCGGGATGCGGCCGCCCTCAGCAGCCGTCTGATCCGCCGACCCATTCAACGGATGGTGTGGCTGTTCCTGCTGCCCACCTTCGCCGCCTTTTGCATCGGTTTTTTGTATCCGTTTCTGAAAGGCGCGTTTTTGTCCTTCTGTAAGTTCAAGCTGACCAGCCAGTGGACGTGGGTGGGCTTTAGCAACTATGTGAAGGCCTTCTCCGACAGCACCTTTGTCCACGCCTTCTGGTATACGGCGCTGTTCGCCTTCGTGTCGGTACTGTTCATCAATGTGCTGGCCTTTGCGGTGGCCTATTTCCTGACCAAGGGTATCAAGGGCTCCAACCTGTTCCGGACGGTGTTCTTCATGCCCAACCTCATCGGCGGCATCGTGCTGGGCTACATCTGGTCCATGATCTTTGACGGCATTCTGGTGAAGTACAACACCTCCGTGGTGCTGGACAGCAAATACGGCTTCTGGGGTCTTATCATCCTGATATGCTGGCAGCAGGTGGGCTATATGATGATCATCTATATCGCCGGTCTGCAATCCATTCCGGAGGATATGCTGGAGGCCGCCCGTATCGACGGTGCCAACAGCTGGCAGATGCTGTGGAAGGTCACCATCCCCAACATGATGAGTTCCTTCACCATCTGCATTTTCCTGACCCTGACCAACGGCTTCAAGCTGTTTGATCAGAACTTGGCCCTGACAGGCGGCCGTCCCTTCCTCCAGCAGCCGGACGGCAGCGTCATCAAGACCACGGAGATGCTGGCACTGAACATCTACAGCGCCTTCTACTCCGGCGGCGGCAACAACCGCGGTGTGGGGCAGGCCAAGGCCGTGGTATTCTTCATCCTTGTGGCTGTGATCGGTCTGATCCAGCTTCAGTCCACCCGCAAAAAGGAGGTGCAGCAGTAATGCAGACAAATCTGGCGAAAAAGCATGAGCGCAGCAAGATGGCGCTGACCGTGGCCTTTGCCGTGATCTGCATCGTCTACGTGCTGCCCATCCTCATCGTACTGATGAACTCCTTCAAGAGCAACGCCGCCGTGAACACGGAGACCTTCGCCCTCCCCAACGAGGACTCCTTCGTGGGGCTGCAAAACTATATCAAGGGCATGACCTTCGGCAACTACCCGTTTATCAAGGCGGTGCTGTACAGTCTGTTTATCACCCTCGCGTCCTCAGCGCTGATCCTGCTGTGTACGTCTATGGCGGCGTGGTACGTCTCTCGCGTGGGCAGTCTGGTCAGCAAGATCATCTACTACCTGTGCGTGTTCTCCATGGTAGTGCCGTTCCAGATGGTGATGTTTACCCTGTCCCGTACCGCCGAGCAGGTCAAGCTCCCCTACTTTAGCTTCACCTCTATGGCTTTTGCCAAGATCGGATTGAACACACCGTGGACAATACCTATCGTGTACCTGGGCTTCGGCGCGGGACTGGCGGTATTCATGTTCTCCGGGTTTGTCAAGACGATTCCGCTGGAGATCGAAGAAGCCGCTGTAATCGACGGCTGCGGCCCGCTGCGCACCTTCTTTCTGGTGGTTCTGCCCATGATGAAGCCCACGTTCATCTCTGTGGGCGTGCTGGAAATCATGTGGGTGTGGAATGACTTCCTGCTGCCCTATCTGGTGCTGGATCGTACCAAGTATATGACCATCCCCATCGTCATCCAACACCTGAAGGGCAGCTACGGACAGGTGGACATGGGCGCTACCATGGCGCTGATCCTGCTGAGCATCCTTCCGGTCATCGTCTTCTACCTGTGCTGCCAGAAGCACATCATCAAAGGCGTGGCGGCAGGCGCCGTCAAGGGCTGAAACAGTTTATACGCCGGGGGCGGGCACAACGCCCGTCCCCGTATTTTTATCCTATCCAAGAGAGAAGTTGAGTTATGAAACGAAGCAGCGGTATTTTAATGGCAGTCTCCTCCCTGCCCTCCCCCTACGGCATCGGCACTCTGGGCAAGGCGGCCTATGACTTCGTCGATTTTCTGAAGGCAGCCGGTCAGTCCTACTGGCAGATGCTGCCCCTGAATCCCACCAGCTACGGCGACTCCCCCTATCAGAGCTTTTCCGCCTACGCCGGCAACCCCTATTTCATCGACCCGGATATGCTTGTCAAGGATGGGCTGCTGAAAAGATCCGAATGCACCAAATGCGACTGGGGCAACGATCCCCGCCACGTGGACTACGGCAAGATCTACGAAAGCCGCTTTGCCCTGCTGCACAAGGCCTATAAGCGGGGCTGGGAGCGGGACGCCGACAAGGTGGCCGCCTTTGTGGAGGACAACAGCCGCTGGCTGCCGGACTACGCCCTGTACATGGCCTGCAAGCGGCACTTCGGCATGAAGGCATGGACGGAGTGGGAGGACGAGGACATCCGCCTGCGCAAAAGCGAGGCCGTTCTGGAGAAATACAGAGCGCTGCTGGCCGACGATGTGCAGTTCTTCACCTATTTGCAGTTCCTGTTCTTCTCCCAGTGGGAGCTTCTGCGGGACTATGTACACCAACAGGGCATCCGCATCATCGGCGACCTGCCCATCTATGTGTCGCTGGACTCCGCCGATGTGTGGGCGGAGCCGCAGTTCTTCCAGCTGGACGAGGAGCTGGTGCCCCAATCGGTGGCCGGCGTGCCGCCGGACTACTTCACCGCCGACGGCCAGCTGTGGGGCAACCCCCTGTACGACTGGGACGCCATGCGGGAGGACGGCTTCGGCTGGTGGATCCGCCGCATCGACGGCGCAGGCAAGCTCTATGACGTGATCCGCATCGACCATTTCCGTGGCTTTGCCAGCTACTGGTCGGTGCCCTATGGCGAGACCACCGCCAAAAACGGTCACTGGGTCACAGGTCCCGGCATGGATCTGATCGACCGGCTCAACGGCTGGTTCCCCCAGCTGGAGTTCATCGCGGAGGATCTGGGCTATCCCACGCCGGAGGTGGCGCAGCTGCTGCACGACTCCGGCTGGCCGGGCATGAAGGTGCTGGAATTCGCCTTTGACTCCCGCGACACCAGCAGCTACCTCCCCCACACCTATACGCCCCACTGCATCTGCTACACCGGCACCCACGACAACAGTCCCCTGCTGCTGTGGCGGCAGGAGGCCGCGCCGGAGGACATCGCCTACGCTGCCGAATATCTGGCGCTGACAGAGGACGAGGGCTTCCACTGGGGCGTGATACGGGGCGGCATGTCCAGCGTGGCGGAGCTGTTCGTGGCACAGGTGCAGGACTATCTGGGTCTGGGCGAGGGACACCGCATGAACATCCCCGGCACCCAGGGCGGCAACTGGACGTGGCGGCTCCTGCCCGGCGAGCTGACGGAAAAGCTGGCCGCCAGGATCGACCGCATGACCACCCTCTACGGGCGCAAATAAGCAAAAAAGTACGCGGAACACATGTTCCGCGTACTTTTTTCTTACTTTACCGCTGTAATGCGTCCATTCTCCACCGTAACGCCCCACGCCTCCTGCGCCGCCTTTTCCGGCAGCGCCTGCACCGCCTCGGCCAGCACCGTTATCTGCTGGTACACAGTCGCGCCGGTGGGCGAAACAGAGGTTCCCATCCGCATAGGTTCACAGAGCACCGCGGTGCTCTGTCCCGGCTCCACGGGCAGGGCATAGTAATACAGCCCGTTTCCGCCGTCCAGCCAGTTCTGCCGCAGCGTGATCTGCGGCAGGGCGGACGGCGTTCCGGTGGTCTTTCCCTTCGCGTCCACCCAGCAGGCGCTGAGCCGCAGACGCAGGAACACCGTGGTGTCTCCGGTATTCTTCGCGGTAATGTCGGACTTGACGCTGCCGGCCACAGGGGACTGTGCTGCCGTGTACTCCGCACCGTTGACCTTTTCATGAACGGCGCAGGTGACGATGGCGGGGGTAAAATCGCTCTGCACTTCCGCCCGGCGAAGCATGAAGGCCACCGCCACAGAAGCCAGCGCAACGGCGGCGGCCACGGCGATCACCGCCGCCGAGCGGCGCTTATTTTGCGGTCGTTGCAGTCTTTTCGCCACGTTACGCCTCCCTTCTGTTCACCACAGCATCGCTGCTGCCGGTGAGCCACTTCTCCTTAACGGCAGCTCTGTCAAACGTCACGGTTTTCGTTTGACTGTCCTCCACCGTCACCGTCTGCGCACCGTCGGCGTACCGCCACGACCAGCTGTTCACCTGCTCCACCGTATAGCTGCCGCAGGGCAGGTCATACACGGTGGTGCTGCCGCCCTTGGGCACCGTCACCTCCACGATATAGGTCGGGTCAGCCTGAGAGGTTAAGCGATACACATACGTCCCAACGCCGTTGCTTTCATCCTCCCTCGCCTCTCTTGTGATGGCCACATTGCCGTACACCGCCTTGAACCGTGCATAGAACACGTTGGTCTGGGGCGCGGGAAGCAGCTCGCTGCGCTCCGGCGTCAATTTGCCGGTCGCGTCATCCACCGTTCCCTTTTCCCCCACCGGGATGGTGCATTCGGCGTCCTGATACCATCCGACAAAGGTATAGCCGCTCTTGGCGGTGGGGACGGAGCCACGGAAGGCATTATTGCCCTCCACCACCTCCAGCGTGTTGTCCAATGTGCCGCCGTTATACGCCCACACGCGGTACTCCACCGTGTATTGCAGCGGCTCGTAGTAGAAGATGATCTCGTTCTGGCTGTTATCGGGACGGAGAACGATGCTCTGGCTGAGGTTGGAGACGCAGTTATAGCCGTCGATGTACTCCGCAGCGGCCGTGACCACCGCGCCGTATTTGCCGCTGTCGGTCTTGGAGGCCGCCAGCTCGTCCTCCGGCCGCGTGGTGTGGGGATCGCTGCCGTAGCGGAGATAGCGGACAACGTAGTTCTGGGTGTTGCGGGTATAGAACACGTACAGCTCTGTGCCCTCCTTCTGCACAGTGAGGGAGAAGGCTCCGGCGTTGACCGGCACCGTATTGCTGCTGTTGCCCCAGCGCACCACCGCCGTATCCCGCATGGTGAAGCCGCTGAATTTCTGCGGCGTGATGCTGATGGTGGCGCCGATCTGGCCGATGCCCTCGGTGTAAACGGTGGACTCGGTGTAGTTGGCGTAGGTGCCGTCCTGCTTGAGGCTTAGCTCGTCCGTGGCGGCATCCACATTTTGCAGCATGTAGTGGACGGCATAGTAGGCGTTCCCGATGTTTTTGGTATAGTAGAAGGTGACGACATTATCCGGTGAACCCACGTAGCCGCCTTTGCCGTCCTCGACCACCGCCAGAACAAGCCGCTTGTAGAAGGCGTCCGGCACATAGTCCTTCACCACCGCGAAGCGCTCTGTGACCACCGCCTTGGAGGTTTCTTTCTCCACGACGCCGGTACCGCCGGTGGCATCGGACTCGATCAGCTCACCTGTGCCATGATACCGGTATTCCACCTTATAGGACACCGTGGCGGCATGCACATAGTAGAAGGTGAACACGTTGACGGTGGGGTTGGAGGGGGTGTCCTCCTCCATGGTGATGGAGTGGCTGGCCAGCGTGGGATAATAGCCGCTGTTGAAGCCGCTGTACAGCTGGTTGTAAGGATCGCCCGCCTTGGGATAGAAGGTGCGGGTGCTGCCCTGGTTGGCGTAGCCGCGGGAGTCCGCGGCGATCTGCCGGTGGTAGCCGCCGCCCTCACCGGCGTAATAGATGTAGGTACGGCTCTCTCCGCTGCCATTGGTAACGGTGTAGGCTTTTCCGTCCTGCGGGCTGTACAGGGACGCGTCGTCCAGCAGCTTCTTCCACTCTGCGTCAGCCGTTTCCTTCAGCACGTAGTGAATGAGATAAGGCTGCGCGGTGAGATGGCTCCACTCGGCGTATACCAGCAGATCCTCCTTGACAGCCGTATCAGTGGGGGTAAGGGCGACCTTTTTCCCGCTCTTTTCATAGAACCAGCCGCCAAAGGTATACTCATGCCCCGACGGGTCGGTGGGATCGGCTATCTCGCCCAGCGTGGAGCCGTGATCCACCACCTGCGTGTGGTACACCAGCGTCTCATCGCCGGTGGTCTGGTACGTCTCCATGTCATTCCGGTTCTTGAACAGGCGGACGGTATATGTCACCGGCTTCCATTTCGCATACAGGCTGATATCGTGCTCCGGCATAGTGCTGCCGGGGACGTACTCACTGCCCGGGAAGCAGCCGGGGGAGGTGTACCAGCCGCCCAGCTCATACGCATACTTTTCCAGCGGCTTCGGATAGGGCATCAGCAGGAGATCATACATCCTGCGATCCAGATCGGCCTGATACAGCACGTCATTGTACTGGATGATCTCGTCGTAGTTCTGCGCCGTGAGTGTGTAGCTGTTCCGGTTGTAGTAGAAATTGGCGGTGTAGGATTCGCGCCCGTCGGCCAGTGGTTCATTTGTCTCCGGTTCGCTGCCGCCGGCCTTATCCCGCATACAGGTAAAGCCCGGCAGGGGAGGGTCTGTCTGATGCCCGATGGTCGTGTTGTCATCGTTGGCAAAGACGGTGTCGTAGAGCATATAATACCGCGTCACCCCGTCCACTGTACGCGCTGCCACGCCCGCATCCTCCTCATGACCCGGCAGCACCTCCACATAGAGCTTATAGATCCACTGGCGGGGAATGCTCCATTTCACATTGGCGCCGTTGTCAAAGAAGGCCAGAAAGCTGACCCGGTCGGAATCGCCGTAGGTGGAAATGCGGCTCTCGTCATACAGCAGTGTGTCATCCAGCAGGGGATAGTAGCACTTGATGGTGGAGTTGCTGTTGTCCTGGGTGTACTTGATGTTGAACTCACCGTTCCATCCGGCGAAGTAAGCGTAGTTGCCCCAGCCGTCGTTGTCAAGGTGACCTGAACCGCCGTTGGATGTATGTGTGGCCTTCTCCGCGTCCGTCAGGGGCACCTTGTCGAACACCTCGCTGGGCCACAGGTCGCTGATGTCCGCGCCGTAGGGTGCGGTGAACTCCAGATAGTAATACTTGCGCTGGCTGCTGTTGTAGCTGCCGCCCTCCGGCAGCGTGCCCAACTTATATGCCGCCCTATGCTCCTCCGAGATGAGGCTGCTCATGTCCTCGCCGTCGGGCACCTGCACCTCACCCCATTCGCCCTTCACTCTTTCCAGCAGCGTCATGTCGTTGTAGTCGCTGACATCCGGGCATTGATGGGCTATATTGCCGAAGTTATAGGTGCTGCCGCCCACCACATAGTAGCGGGGCGTACCGCTGTCGTTCCACGCATGTCCGTAGTAGAACCGCAGGGTGTAGCTCTTGCGGGTATAGTAGATGTTCACCGTGGTGGAGCCGTCGCCCTCAATGGTGACGTTCTCATCGGCCTTTTCATATTGGGAATGGCGGAAAAGCTCCGGCTTGCAGCCTTCGTTGTGGGTGTGTCCGCCGTCCTCGGTAAGCCCGCAGATGTAGGAATCCGCCGTGAGCCACGATGCATCGCCGGAGACGACCTCACCGGCGACGGCGCTGCGCTTCTGGCTGCCCATGTAGTCATATTCGGTGCCCTCTGCGTTTTTCAGCCAGTACACTACGGTGTACGTGGTGTCGGCGCTCTCCCACAGGGCTATGTAGCTGGCGTTCTCCGCCGGAACGGTGGTGGGCAGGGTATCGGCCTCGCCGTCGCCCACGCCGTTTTCGTTCAGCTTGTCCCAGCCGGCGAAGCGGTAGCCGTGGCGGGTGGGGGTAGTGGCCACAAAGGGCGTGCCATAGCGGGCGTAGACGTGCTCAGAGCCGTAGCCGCCGTTGGCATCCAGCTTGACCTGATAGTAATTGCGGTCGTAGTAGCACTCGAACACAGTGGAGCCGTCCGCCGCCACCGCCTCGGGATAGTGATACAGCTTGGTGAAGCCGCTCGCTTGATCCTCGCCCAGCTTCAGATCGTCATTGGCGATGATGGTGCCCGTCAGGGCGCTGTCCCGCCTGTAATAGTCCACGTTCTCCGTGTACATGTCGTCGTTGATGTTCTGGAAGTAGTAGCGGACGGCATAGGGCACCTCAATGGCCTTGTAGTAGACGTTGACGGTATAAGTCTCCCCGGTGTAGTCCTCCCTCACCGACAGATCCAGACTCTGGGCGCTGACCGTAGCCGTGTTGGGGTCGGTAGTGTCCGGATCATCGGAGTTCCAATAGGGTGCATAGCCCAGATAGGTGGGGGACAGCACCTTCTGACTGTACAGCTCGCCGCCCTTGATGGTAGCGGAGAAGCCGGTGTAGATGGGCAGGCTGGTCACAGCGTCCAGATAGTTGACGGTGATGTTGATATACTCCGGGGCGCCGCTGCGAAGCGACCGGCGCGGCGTGCGCCTGGGCGCAGCCGCCGCAGACATCCCCTGCGCCAGAGCCTCCTTCTGCCGGTTCAGGTCGGCGCTGTCCGCCTCCACGTCGTAGGAAACAGTGACCCTGACGGCGTCGGAGACGCTCTCGCCGCCCACGGCGCAGCGCACCGCGGCGCTGCCGCCCTCCAGCGCGGGAGACACCATGGCATACGTCAGCGTCAGGGTCGCGGCAGTGGCGTCATAGATGTTCACCCAGTCGCCGTCCAGCTGTATCTGCCACTGATAGCCCGTGTCGCCCGTCTCGCTGGCGGCCTCCAGCGTAACGCGGCCGGACTGGGGCAGCGTCACCTGCGTGGTCTTTGCGCCGTCCACCGTGACGGTGACGGCATCGGACGCGTCGCCCACCACGGTCAGGCCGCCGGGCAGCAGCTCCATAAACAGCACAAGCCCCAGCAGCAGCGAGAGCAGCCGCCGGAAGCTCATGGTTCGGTTATTGGTACATTTCTTCATTCGGCGTCACCTCCCGCCCAGCCGTTCCCATGCGATCTGCGCTGTGTCCCCGCCCTCGCGCTGCACCGCAGCCGCCTTCACACGGATGCTCAGGGACAGCTTTTCCAGCTCCGTGCGGGTCATATCCTCCGATACATTCACCGCGCCGCCGTCGATAAGCCCGGCATCCAGCACCGTGTTGGGCGCCAGCTCCCGATAGTAGACATTGTCCTGCAAATGCGTCCAGCCGTCGGCCACCCGCCAGGACAGGCTGCCGGCTCCGTAGGTATAGGTGCGGTTATCCGCGCCCCGCGTCCAGCCGCCCTGTACCTCCGCAAAAACGTAGACAGCGGCCTCGCTGCCGTCAAAGTGGACGGTCAGGTCTTTTTTGGCGGCCACACCGGGCTGCACCTGCACGCTGCCGCTGTCGGTAACGGTCAGGTCGCCGAAGGTGATGACCCGTCCCTCGTCCTGCGAATGGGCGGAGGCCACATAGCGGGAGAAGGTCACGCCGGTGAGGGCGAAGGTGGCCACCGTCAGATACAGCAGCCATGCCCGCAGGGGCAGGCGGCGCTTATTCGGTTTTGCCAGCCTCTTGCCTGCCATAGTCTTCTCCTGTGTCGCGTTTCTTCTGTAATACGTCCGGTACCAGCACCAGAACGGGGATCATCAGCACCAGGCACAGCGCGCCCAGCGGCGTGCGCAGGAACCGCACCGCCGCGCCCGCGCCGTGAAGCGTCAGCACCACCCGTCCCAGCACATCGGCGGGCGGCACGGTGTCCGCATCGGCGGTGTTGTTGGCGTCGCCCTTTGTCCGATAGCCCTCCGCCGTCACCTCCGTGACGCGGTGGGTGGTGGTGTTCGCGCCGCTGCGGAACATGATGATATCCCCGGCGCTGTACGTCTCCTGCCGGCGTACGATCACCAGATCGTCGGCGCGGATGGCCGGCTCCATGCTGCCGGTGAGCACCACCGCCGTGCGATAGCCCAGAATGGCGGGACTGTCGTTGTGAAAAAGTCTCTGCGCTGCCAGTGTGTACAGATTCGCCAGCAGCACCAGCGCCAGTGCCGCCACGATCACCCCTTGCACCGCCCTGATGACGGCACTTCCGATTTTTTTAGCCACGCTTGTGTCTCCTTTTTGTGTTTATGCCTGTGATGATAACGATCAGTGCCGCCGCGCCCGGCGCCAGCACATACCACACCGGGGAGAACTCGTCGCCGGTCTTGGGAGTGGGCGTCACCGGGTCGATGACCGTGCCGCCGGAGCCGCCCTGATCGACGACGGTCAGATAAAAGCCCAGCTCCTCCACATCCGTGGCGGCGTTGCCCAGCGCCGTGTCCGCCGCGTCCTGCGCGGCGCTCACCTCAAACAGCCACGACCACAGGATGGAAAAATCCTGCCGCTGGTTGCCGCCCACGGTGCCGCTGACGGCGCGCACCACCTGCCCCTCGTCCACCCCGTCGGGAAGGACGTAGGACGTTGTGTCGGTAAAAGCCTCGCCGGTAAGGGCGGAGGTCACCGGCAGGGCGGCGTTCGTCTTTTTCTCATAGAGCACGGCGGTATAGCTCACCGTGCGCCCGGTGTTGTTTTTCAGCCGCACCACCGTCTCCCCCGCCGTGCCGGGGGCGATCACGTTCTGCCCGTCGGCGGCGTTCACGTTGTCGTAGCTGCGGCGGAACAGCTCCAGCCGCGCCGCGCCCTGCGCGTCCGTCTCCGTGGCGCTGTCCCACGTGAGCCGGCCGGTGGTGTAGGTCAGAATATGCTCCGGGCGGGTGCCGCTGCTGGCGTAGGTCACGCCCAGCGCCGCCGGAAGCAGGATAAGCTGGATGAGGAGCAGCGTCAGCACCACCTCCAGCCGATTGGTTTTTTCGCGGAGGCTCATGCCGTCCCTCCCTTCCCCATCCGTTTTCCGGTACGCAGGCCGTCCGTCCGCCGCGCGGGCAGACCGCCTATATACCGGAGCTCCCGCCTGCCCGCAAGGGGCAGGCGGGTTCTCGATGCCGCAGGGAACAGGGGTGTTTCTCCGCGACCCGTACAGCAAATTGGTTAAGATAGATTAGTCGACCTGGGTGACGGTGGCAGTGACCACAGCATACACAGCGGGTATCGTATTGTGGCTTGTTACGCCGGTTGCAGTCGCCAGATCGCCCAGATAGGTGTCCTTGACATCGGTCTGCTTCGGATATGTAGTGCCACCCTCAAACGGCCACTCCCACGAAATCTTCAATCCACCGTTGTCTTTAGTGGAGAGATCCGTACCAGCTGGATAAGAAGCATTGAATTTAGCAAGCGCAGTTCCTACAGCTGCTTTGACTTCTGCGACTGAGTTTTTCTCCAAGCAATTGATCGTCTCGGTCGTCTCTACGCCGTTGACCATACCGGTAATCTTGAAAATCAGCGGGCAGTAGTATTCATCTTCGGAGTTCGTTTTACCGTCATTATATACCCACTTGCCGGTAAGATCAAAGCTATCTGCAGTATAAGTGACCTTCACCGCCACCTCGGGCTTTCCGCTCACAGTCACAACAGCGGCGTTATCCTTCTTAGTGCCGGGGGCTATGACTTTATACTCACCACCGGCGACAACAGTGTTCTCTTGACCTGCAATCTGGTCGTACGTTGAAGCGAAGATGTCGCCCTCACCGTGAGCTTCAACCTTTACGCCCCACATGGCTACCCTGGCATGATCTGCACCAGTACCGCTGGTCACATACTTAGCGAACGTGCCGCCCACGAAGCAGCTGGTCACCAGCACCAGCGCCAGCAGCAGGCCGGCCACGCGCATGGTCTTTCCTGTTTTCTTTGTTTTCATACGTTTCCTCCATTCTGCTCCGGCACTCCCCCGGAGCTGCGTTTTTTTATTTTCTGCGCCTCCCCAGACGCGGGTTTACAGGTCATTCGGCGGGCTATGCTCTCCCGCCCCGCAGTCCCTGTAGGGCGGGACCCATGTGTCCCGCCGCAGGTATGCGCTCGCTCCCGGCGGGGCACACAGGCCCCGCCCTACAACTCCTCGCCATGACACGTTTCCGTAGGGGACGGCGGCCTGCAGTGGAGCGCAGCGGAACAAATGCCCTTGGGGTACGACGTCCCGCCCCTGTCATTCCGAGCCAGTGACCGATGTCACTGGCGTGGGAATCCGTTCCCCGTCATTCGGCGGGCTTTTCCGCCTTCAGCCGCTCCAGCTCCCGGCGCAGCTGCTCCTTCTCCTCGTCACCGGCGCGGGTCTCCCGGCGGCGGCGCAGGATATCCCACACCACGAAGGCGCACACCAGTACGCCGATGAAGATCACCATGCCCAGCGGCTTTTGCAGGAACAGCGCGAAGTCGCCCACCTTGGGAATACGGCCGCTGTACTGGCCGATGATCTGGTCGGCGCTGATAGGCTCGTCCTCGGTGTTGTTGGCGTCGCCCTTGGTGACGAATTCCGTCCGGTCGGCGCTGATGGAGACGATGCGGTGGGTGACGACGATGCTGCCGTCCATAAAGGCCACCACGTCGCCCACCTTCAGCTCGTCAATGTCGGCCTGCTTGGTAAAGATCAAGTCGCCCACCTCGATGTGATCCTCGGCGGTTCCGCTCATGGAGCCGGACAGCACCACCATGGGCGCCACGCCCAGCACGGTGGGCGGCGTTTCCGGGTGGAGGGTTCCCTTGACGATAATGATGATGTTGCACACCAGAAAGAACCCGAACACCACGCACAGCACCGCGCCGATGATATGCATTGCCGCGCCGCTTTTCTTTTTTTCTGTCATGTGTTTACCCCTTCCGAAATTATTTTTATATGGACGATCCATATATACACATGCCCAAATTGTCATTCTGAGCCGGTGATGGCCACCGGCTCGGGAATCCGTTTTCCCCGAAAAAAACAAAAAACCGGCTGCAAAAACAGCGTACCCGCAGGGTACGTTCTTTTGCAGCCGGTCAATCATGCAGTCAGTCCTGTTTAGACACCTTGGCTTTGCGTCTCAGCCTTTCGGCTGATTTGCCAAATATTCGATTCTTTGTAATTATATTCTTTTTATCGTGTTTCGTCAAACGTCATCTTGTATAAATTTTTGTGGTATCCTTGCGTCGATTTTTGGCGAATACGCCTATTCCAACTTCTCAATCGCGGCCAGCACCCGCCGGTAGGCCGCCTCCGTCTCCGCCAGACGCGCCTGCGCGCCGGACAGCTCGCCGCGGCGCAGGCACTCCGTCATGTCCGACGCCAGCGCCCGCAGCCGCTCCAGCCCCAGATTGGCGGCCACGCCCTTCAGGGTGTGCGCCGCGCGGAAGGCGGCCTGCACATCGCCGCGCCCCAGCGCTTCGGACAGCCGGGGAAACGAGTCGTCCAGCGGAAACAGCCGCAGGAACCGCCGGGTCGCGTCCGCGCCGCCCAGGCGCGGCGCGGCCTCGGCGGCGGTGCCGCCGACAGCACGGTAGAATTGGTCAAGCGTCATGGCGCTTCCTCCTTATGCATTCCACGATGGTGCGCAGCATCTGCGCCGCGTCCAGCGGCTTGGGAATATGCCCGTCCATGCCCGCCTCCAGACAGGCCGCCACGTCCTCGTCAAAGAGGTTGGCGGTCATGGCGATGATGGGCAGCGCCGCGTCGGGGCGCTCCATGGCGCGGATGGCGCGGGTGGCGTCCAGCCCGTCCATGACCGGCATCATCACGTCCATGAGTACCGCGTCCAGCTCTCCGGGCTTCGACGCGGCGAATGTCTCCACCGCCTCGCGGCCATCCCGCGCCTGTACCACCTGCGCACCGGCGTCCTCCAGCAGATAGACGGCGATCTGGCGGTTCAGGTCGTTGTCCTCCGCCACCAGAATGCGGCAGCCCGTCAGGGACGGCAGCGCCGCAGGTATGGCCGTCGGCGCCGGGTCGGTACGGGGTATGACAGGCATGCTGATCTCAAACCGAGTGCCCGCGTCACGGGCGCTATCCACCCGGATGGTGCCGCCGTGCCCGTCCACGATGCGCTTCACCACCGCCAGACCCAGTCCCACGCCTCCGGCGGTATCGTCGCGCACGGCGTTCTCCTGTGCGAAGGCCTCGAACATGCGCTTCTGGAACTCCTCGCTCATGCCCACGCCGTCGTCCTCGCAGATAAACGTCAGCCGGCAGATGCCGTCCGCGTCATAGGCGGTACGGAAGCGGCAGCGCACCTCGCCGCCGGGAAAGCTGTATTTGATGGCGTTGCCGATGATATTCTGGCATATCTGCCGCAGATGCAGCGGGTTGCCCTGAAGCTCATCACACGCCAGCGCCATCTCCGGCTCCGCCAGCGTCACGCCGCGCTCCTCCGCCTGCGCCCGCGCCAGCAGCATGACCTCATCCAGCTCCGTTGACAGGCGATAGGGCATGGTCACGGGGGCAGTTTCCTTCCGGCTCAGACGATTCAGCGTCAGGATGTCGTTGACCAGCGCCAGAAGATAGCGCGCGGCGGTCTGCGCCTTCTCGCGGCAGTCCTGTACCCGCTCCCGGTCGTCCGGGCTGCGTCCGATGATCTCCAGCATGCCCATGATGATGTTGATGGGCGTGCGGATATCGTGGCTCATGCTGCGCAGGAAGTCCGTCTTAGACTGATCCGCCGCGGTCGCCCGCTGCACCTCGGCCTCCAGCTGCCGCTGGTAGATCTTCTCCCGGCGCTTGCGCTCCTGATCGGCGCCCATCAGAAGCAGCAGCATCACCACCACCGCCGCCGCGTATACGCCGAATACGGCGATGACCGCGTTGCGGCTTCGGGCGAACACATAGCTCTCCGCCATGAATACATACAGGCGGTAGTTCCGATACAGGCCGCGCACGCCGAGAAACGCCTCGTCGGTGTTGATCCGTGTCATGGTGCTGCCGCCGCCGGCCTCGTCCAGCGCACAGATCAGGGCGACCTGCGAAACCGGCTTTCCATGCTGCGTCTCGTCGCTGGAGCCGATGACCGTCTCGCCGTCGGTGATATAGGCATAGACCCTGTTGCTCAGCACCGTCTCATACCCGGCCAGCAGACTCTCCACCGACGACTGATAGGCCGCCAGCTCGCCGGTGCTGCGCTGGCGGGCGCAAAAGATGACGCCCGGCGCGTCCTGCCGCGCCACCGCCGCGATGTCAAAGAATTTACCGTTGCGGGTCAGGCGCTGGGAGAATATTTTCTCCGGATACTGCCGTATGGCGGCGATGGCGCTGCCGGTGTACAGGTCGTGCCACTCGCCCTCGCCGTAGGCAAACTCCGGCTTCAGCTCGCCATCCAGCACCAGCACGTCGGTCATGCGCTGGCGCCGTGCGTAATCCTCCAGATATTCGTCTGTCCAGATACCGGGCAGCAGCACGCCGGACGTGGCCAGCTCCGCCGCCTGCTCCGTCAGGCGCACAAGGCTCTTCACCTCGTCCGCCACGATGATCTCCCGGTAGGTGACGCACTGGCGTTCAAGATAGTACACCGTGCGATCCATGGTGCGCTGGGCGTCCCGGCGGCCGAGATATATCCCCACCAGCGCCGTGGCCGCAACAGTCACAAACCCCACCGCCAGCATGAGCAGAAGGGCGGCCTTGTTGGAAATTCTCTTCATCATGGCGTCACCCCACCAAGGCCGCTTCCGCGTCCACACCGTATCCCGCCAGAATATCCGCGATGGTGCCGTCCTCCTTCATCTCCTCCAGCACCGCGTCCAGCTGCTCGGCCAGACCGCGGTCGTCCTCCAGGCTGAAGGCCGCACCCAGCCCCACACGCAGCAGCTCCTGCTCCAATATCCGGTAGCTGCCCGTATGGTAGCTCATAAAGTGCCGGTAGGCCGTCTCGTGACCGGCTCCGGCATCCACGTAGCTCTTGTTCAGCGCGGCGAACACCTCGTCCATGCTGACGAAGCTGTACACGTTCTGTACCTGCTCCACGCCGTCCACCTGATGGTTCAGCAGCAGCTCCTCCGGTCTGGAGCCGTTCTGCACGGCGATCCGTTTCCCGTTCAGATCGCTGAGCCGGTAAATGCCGCTGTCGCTGCGTACCACCATCACCTGACGGCTGTACATATACGGCCCTGCCCACTGGTAGCGATCCTCGCGTCCTGTCATGGAAAAGCAGCCCCAGAGACAGTCCACCGTGCCCTGCTCCAGCAGGATGTCCTTGAACTGCCATGCGATCTTCTGAAATTCCGGCTCGTATCCCATGCGGCGGCAGGCTTCCGTGGCGATCTCCACATCAATGCCGGCAAAGGAGCCGCCCTCGTCCAGATAGAAGTACGGCTCGTAGTTGTCGCTGCCGATGACCAGCTTCGGCAGCGGCTCGTCCTGCTTCTGCCGTCCGCAGCCGCACAGCACCAGCGCGCACAGCACCAGCAGCGCCGCCAGCCGTTTCCCTATATGCGTCATTGGCTCTCCTCCCCGGTGTAAACCTCGCGGCGCAGTGTACCCTGCAATTCCCGCAGACACTCCACCAGCAGCGGGTCAAAGGCGCCGCACTCCCCCGCCGCGATCATCTCCATAGCCCTGTCCATAGGGTACGGCTCCTTGTATACCCGGCGGCTGACCAGCGCGTCGAACACGTCCGCCAGCCCCGCCGCCTGTGCCGCGATGGGTATCTCCTCTCCCCGCAGCCCGTCCGGATAACCCTTACCGTCAATACGCTCGTGGTGCCAGCGGCATATCTCCGCCGCCGTTTCCAGCAGCGGCTCACCCTGATAGTCCTTCATGCTGCGCAGGATCGTCTCGCCTATGACCGGATGTCCCTTGATGATCTCAAATTCCTCCGCCGTCAGCTTGCCGGGCTTGTTGAGTATCTCGTCGGGAATGTCCAGCTTGCCGATATCGTGGAACATGGCCGCCGACGCAATGCGCCGGCAATCCGGCCGGGTGAGCCGGTACCGGTCGGTCTTTTCCGTCAGGCGCTCCAGCAGCAGCTCCGTCAGGCGGCGGATATGGCGGGCGTGATCGCCGCCCTCGCCGTTGCGGTAAGCCACGATCCGCGCCAGCACGTCGGCCATCATGCCGCTGCTGCGCTCCTGCGCACGCGCCTGCTGTATCAGCACCGATGTGAGCCGCCGCTGGCGGGCGTACAGCTTCACCGTGTTCATCACCCGGCGGCGCACCACCTGTACATCGAAGGGGCGCTCGATGTAATCCGCCACGCCCAGCTCATAGGCGTGGCTCATGCTATCCGCCGATGTGTCCGCCGTGATCATGATGACCGGTATGTCGTCCAGCAGCTCCCGCCGCTGCATCTCCTCCAGCACCTGAATACCGTCCATGCCCGGCATGATCATATCCAGCAGCACCAGTGCGATGTCGGTTCCATATTTTTCCAGCTGTGCCATGCACTCCGCGCCGTCCGCCGCCTCTGCCAGCTGAAACGTATCGCCCAGCATCTCCCGCAGAATGGCGCGGTTCAGGGGCGCGTCGTCCACGATGAGGATACGCTGCGCCGTCTCGCCGCCGACCGTCTCCTCGTTCCCCTCCCTGACCACCGCGTCCTTCCTCCGCTTGGCGCGGTACATGAGCCGGTCGGCGCGGTGGGCGGCCGCCGCTATCGGTTCACCCTGCGCCATCACGCAGCCGATGCTGACCGTCAGCCGCAGCTCATCGCCGCAGCCGGGTATGTCGGCGCTCTGCACCCGCTGCCGCACCGTCTCCAGCATGGCGGCGAACTCCTTTTCCTCCGCTTGGGGCACCAGTATCAAAAATTCGTCACCGCCGTACCGCACCAGCGAGCCGCGGCTGCCCAGCTCCCGGCGGATCACCTCCGCCAGCGCCCAGAGCGCCTTGTCCCCCACGCTGTGCCCGTACACGTCGTTGTACAGCTTCAGGTCGTCCATATCCACCAGCGCCACGCCGCCGCGGAACGCCTCCGCGCTCATGTCGCGCTCGTAGTGGTTGCGGCTGAGCGCGCCGGTCAGAACGTCCTACTCCTGCTCCTGGGTGTCCCGGCCGGAGATCACCAGCGTGTTGTCGTTCACCCGGTCGATGCGGATGTCGTACTGGCGGTACGCCTGCCCGCCCTGCCGGAGACGCAGGCGAAAGCTGTCGTTATCCGCGTTCCCATCGAAAAAGCCGCGCAGGTTTTCGCCGCTGAGATAGCGCGTCCAGACATCCTTTTCCGCTGACACGGCGCAGCCGTCCCGGAAGATGTTCCGCAGCTCGTCCACGCTGTACCACTTGTCGCTGATCCCCTGTGCCAGCCCGGTCTTGCACACCCGCAGCTTGCCGCAGCTCCTGTCGTATTCGCACACCGTGTCGCAGAAGGGCAGCAGCGCCGCGATAAACCGATCCTTTTCCATCATAACGATTACCCCATACCGTCACGCCGTCGCCGGCATTTTTTCTGTATATTATACCGAAATCCGCCGGGCATTGCAACAGCCGCAGCAGGAAAAAGCACGGCCTTTCGGCCGCGCTCAGACTGTCAAAAAGCCTGCCCGGTCACAGGTATCGGAGGGAAGGATAGTGTGAAAGGGAACCGTCAGGGTTCCCTTTCGCGTTCAATCATCCGCCGCAGCGACCAAAATCGCAAAATAAAATACTGTTTTTATTTTGCGATTTTGCGGGCAGCTTGGCGGAAAAGTCCGAACGGACTTTTCCGCCAAGCTGAAGCGCGGCCTTTCGGCCGCGCTCCCACTCACATATCCACTTTTTCATAGGCTCTCGCCGCTGCCCGGAACGTCAGCAGCGTGCAGCCCGTGTAGATCAGAATACCGCCGATGAGCACCGGCAGCAGCCGCAGCTGCGTGGCCGCATCCATGTCGTCCAACCACGTCAGGCCGGGGATATGGGGCAGGGCTTCCATCACCAGCATCAGCAGCGCCATGGGGATGGTGGCCTTTACAAAGGCCACGCCCACCTTGTAGCCGTTCTTGTAAACGGAGGGCAGGAACACGGCGTTGAACAGTGCATACAGAAGAAACCCTGCCGGCAGCAGCGCCGTGTAGTACAGGTCCTTCTGCTCCCGCATGTTCAGGAAGCTGAAGAACAGCCCCAGCGTGACGTAGAAAAAGACCACGGTGTAGGGGTAATTGGGGATGATGACCATGATACCGAACAGGCAGAAAACCGGCGTCATGGGATGACACACCAGCCGCAGCTGCTTATATAATAGCGCCTTCATCCAGCGGCCTCCTTTCCACATGTACGATGATATCCTCCAGCGTAACGCCCACGTCCTTATAGTGGTCGCGGAAATCGTCCAGCGAGCCGGTATACTGCATCTCGCCGTCCTTGATAAAGGCGATGTGGGTGGCGCACTTCTCCAGATCGGAGGTAATATGGGTGGAGAACAGCACGCTGCGCGTACCGTCCGCCACCAGACGGCGCAGCAGCTCCGTCAGCTCGTCCCGGCTCACCGGGTCAAGGCCGCTGGTAGGCTCGTCCAGGATCAGCAGCCGGGCGTTGTGGCTCAGCGCCAGGGCGATCATGTACTTGACCTTCATGCCGCTGGACAGCTGATCCACCCGCTTTTCCTCGTCAATGGCGAACAGATTCAGATAGTGGTGGTATTTACCCTCGTCCCAGTTGTCGTAGAACCGGCGGGTGACGTCGGTGATAACACGAATCTTCTTTTTCGGGTAGAAGTCGATGCCGCCCAGCACCACGCCCAGCTCCCGCCGGATGGCGCGCTCGTTGGCAGCGTAGTCCATGCCGAACACCTTCACCTCGCCCCCGTCCGGATGCACCATGCCCAGAATGGATTTCAGCGTGGTGGACTTGCCCGCGCCGTTACGCCCGATGAAGCCCATCACCGCCCCCTCCGGTACGGCAAAGGACACGCCATTCAGGGTAAACGCCGGGTAGCGCTTCGTCAGCCCCCGCACCTCCAACACGTTCATTCGTCGTCCACCTCCCCGTCCTCGCTGGGCAGGCTGTTGAACACGGTCTTCATCAGCGGGTTCAGCTTGTCTACGGTTTGCAGCGCAAGCCCCTTCTTCTTATCTGCCATCAGCACCAGCGTGTCCCCCGGCTCCAGCCCGAACATGTCCCGCGCCTCCTTGGGAATGACGATCTGCCCCTTGGGGCCGATCTTCACGCTGCTCATAAAGTACCGGTCGTTTCGTCCCATATACTCGCTCCTATCGGTTGGATTAGTATAACTTTTCTTACTTTTCGCATTGTAGCACCCGATGAAGCATCTGTCAAGCGCAAAAAAGAAATGTCTCCAATCCGGCTTGCTTCTTGGGAGAGCGTCTTTACCCGCAAATAGTCTGACAGCTTGTAGTCCTGTCTGGCTTTGTTAACGCCCACCGTCTCATTAACAATATTCATGTTGATGCTGTACTTCAAAGCCAGATTACGGAGCAGCAGCAGCCCAACGTTGTAATATCCCCCATTTCCAATTCCACTGTCGTCGAAATCAAACAGGCCGTCATTGAACAGCCGAAGGAAGAAGTAGTAGCAGCGCCTGTTGATGATGATGCTGCGAAGCCCAGCGAGAGCACTGGCGATAACGCCACCGCTGGCCAACAACCCGCCCCCGGCGGTACCGAAACTCCGACTTCCCCCGAAACCCCGCCCAGTTCTACCGATGAAACCGGAACCACTACCGGAACCCCTGAATCTGGCACCGGTGACAGCGCCGACGCCCCCGTTTCCGAACCCCAAGCCGAAGTCCCCACAACCTGACACAAACACCAGCGCCCCCGGCTTTAGGCCGCCTGCCACAAGAAAACACACGCCGCAAAAGGCGCGTTTCGCGCAGCCCCATCGTTGCGCCGCCTTGACAGACATCCAGTATGCCTGCGGCGACGCGCCTCGGCTCTGCACAAAACGCGCTCTTTTTCGGTGCGAAGCAGTTTTGCCAAAGTAAATTCGAGCTGAAATTGGCTGCAAAAACGCCCGCATGCTGACGCATGTGGGCGTTTTTTCGGTCGATTTCAGCCGGATAGACACAGGCAAAACCGTGTGTTTTCTTGTGTCAGGCGGCCTTAGCCGGGGGCGCTTCCTATTCCCCTCTCACACCGTGGCGTCCACCGGGATGCGCTGCCGCGCCACCTGCACCCAGTGTACCCGCACGTCGCCGGAGGGCTGCTGGGTGGCACAGAACGCCACGTCCCCCATGTATCCCTCCACCGGTATGTCGCTGCGCTGCATGGCCGTAAACCGCCGGATATAGCCCGCCAGCTCGCCGATGGCCTTTACCGGCAGATCGGGCAGCAGATAATCGAAAAACTTATACATAAGCACCTCCTATATGTTCATGGCTCCTGCTTTTCTTGATTGTACCCATCATACCAGGAGTACTGTCCCGAAAAACGGACAGTTCCCCGCACTTGTGCTTTTTCCTGCCATGTGGTAAAATGGTGTTATATGCGTAATTCAGGAGGTAGCCGCCATGACCGAGTTGAATACCGCGCCCCAGCTGGCGCCCCATGAGCGCTGCACCGGCTGCGCCGCCTGCTGCAATGGCTGTCCCAAGGGTGCCATCCGCATGATCCCGGATCGGGAGGGCTTCCTCTACCCGCAGGTGACGGACGGCTGCGTCCAGTGCGGCCACTGCACCCACATCTGCCCCGTTCTGAAGCAGCGGGAGCCCCGCACAGAGCCGGCCGCCTTCGCTGTATGGAACGGTGACGAGGACGTGCGCCGCCGCTCCACCGCCGGCGGTGCCTTCTCCGCCCTGGCGGAATATGTGCTGGAGGGCGGCGGCGTGGTGTTCGGCGCGGCGCTGGACGATGGGCTGAAGGTCAGCCACATCGCCGTGAAAAACCTCCACGACCTGCCCCGTCTCCGGGGCGCCAAGCCCGTGCAGAGCGACGTGGGCGAAAGCTACCAGCAGGTGCGCCTGTATCTGGATCAGGGGCGGCAGGTGCTGTTCTCCGGCACCCCCTGTCAGGTGGACGGCCTGTACCGCTATCTGGGCGAGCACCCGGAGCGGCTCATCACCTGCGACGTGGCCTGCAGCGGCGTGTGCAGCCCCGGCATCTGGGAAAAGCTGGTGCGTTCCATGGCCTATGTGAAGCAGCAGCGCCCCCTGACCGTGGACTTCTGCGGCAAGTTCAGCGGCGACAGCGTGCGCCGCTTCCACGTCTCCTTTGAAAACGGCGGGAAGTACGACGCGCCGCTGCTGCGCTCGGAGCTGGGGCGCGGCATCACCCGCGGCCTGTTCCTGCGCCCGGCCTGCCACACCTGCGGCTACACCAGCACCGACCGCACCGGTGACCTGACCCTCTGCGACCTCACCAGCAACATCTCCCCCCAGGAAAAGCAGCTGGGCATGTCCCTGCTGCTGGTGAACACCGCCAAGGGCGCCCAGATCTTCGACTCCCTGCCCCTGCGCCGCCGCCGGTTCGATCTGGCCGAGGCGGTGGCGGCGGATCAGGCGCTGCGCTCCCCCGCCCCGGTGTCCGTAGACCGCACAAAATTCTTTGACGCCCTGGAGCAGGAGCCCTTCCGTCAGGTCTGCGCCCGCTTCCTGTCTCTGATGCAGCCCCGCGCCCGCGCCGCCAGACCGCTGCGAGAGCTGCTGCACATACCCTTCAAAAAGAGGAAAGACAAATGACCAAAACGCTGCTGCACACCTGCTGTGCGCCCTGCTCCGTGGCCTGCATCCAGCTGCTCCGGGCGGAGGGCATCGAGCCGGTGTCCTACTGGTACAACCCCAACATCCACCCCTATCAGGAATACAAGGCACGCCGCGACACGCTGATGGCCTACGCCCCCTCCGTGGGCGTGGAGCTGATCGTGCAAGAGGACTACGGCCTGCGGGAGTTCTGCTGCGCCGTGGCCGATGACATCGACCACCGCTGCGGCAAATGCTACGGCCTGCGGCTGGAGCAGACCGCCCGCTACGCCGCCCTGCACGGCTTCGACAGCTTTTCCAGCACCCTCTTCGTCAGCCCCTACCAGGACCATGAGCTGCTGCGCCAGACGGCGGAGGAGATGGCGCGGCGCTACGGCGTGGCGTTTCTCTACCGCGACTTCCGCCCCGGCTTCCGTCAGGGGCAGCAGGAGGCGCGGGAGCTGGGGCTGTACATGCAGAAATACTGCGGCTGCGTGTTCAGCGAGGAGGAGCGCTACGCCAAGCAGATCGCCCGCGACATGCAGACCCCCGAAAAGCACCTGTAACGCGCAGGAACCGGCGCCCCCGCCGTCCTGCCTCGTAGGGGACGGCGTCCTCGACGTCCCGTCTCGTAGGGGACGGCGTCCCCGACGTCCCTCCCTGCACCCCAAAAACAAAACTCTATCACACACAAAGGCGGCGCCCCACAGGGCGCCGCCTTTTGCATTTGCGTATGTTCATCAGCCATTCCTCGCCAGCAAATACAGCCGCTGATAGTCCAGAATGTCCACCTGCCCGTCCTCGTTGACATCGGCCAGCCGCAGGAAATACCGTACCAGCAGCTCATTCCGCGCCGCATCAGCGCTGTCGCAGAACGAACCGGGCACCTGCCGCAGCGCAAGATAGTCGTACAGCGTCTGCAGATCCAGCGTGCATTGCAGCGCGTCCTCCGCGCCGGTGCCGTCGCCGTTGACATCGCCAATGCGCAGCAGCAAACAGTCGACATTGGCGCTGCCGCTGTCATCGGACAGGGCAACGGGCATTTCCCACGCCACGCAGCCGCCGCCGTCCACCCGCAGCGTATACGTCCCCGCGCCGATCCGCAGCCCGGACAGCAGGAAACCGCCGTCCTCCCGCACGTCACCCCGTGCCGCCACGACGCCATCCTTCAGCAGCGTGACCATGGCATTGTCCGTGACACCGGCAACAGACCCGGAAACGGTGAATCCCAGCGCCGGAACGATTTCCTGTTCCACCAGCACTTCGCCACAAACCGAGCAATGCTTTCCTTCCGTCAAGCCCGTCGCAGTGCAAGTCGCCTCCACAGCCTTGTCGATAACCTCGGTATGCCCCTTGGCCTTAACGACCTTCTGCTCCACCAACACCGCACTACAAACCGAGCAGTGCTTTCCTTCCGTCAAACCCGTCTCGGTACACGTCGGTGCCACAGCCTTATCCACGACCTCGGTATGTCCCTTAGCAGGAACGACCTCCTGTTCCACCAACACCGCACTACACACCGAGCAGTGTTTGCCCTCGGTTAGTCCCGTCTCGGTACACGTCGGCTCCACGGCCTTGTCCACGACCTCGGTGTGAGGGATGGCTGTGTACCGCGCGGTGAACTCCGCGTCGGCGGTGATGCTGGAATAGTCGCCGCCCCACCCGGCCAGTTCATAGTGATGCGCCTCGTCCGGCGCTTTTACCGCGTCCGGCGGCACAGCCGCAGCACGATAGCGAACCGACTGCCGCGAGAGAACGGTGCCGTCCTCATCCCGGAACGTCACCTCGAAGAAGGGATCCTTCACCTCGCAGGACGTAGCGCACATATCCAGCGCGATGGGCCGACGGTCAGCGCCGACAGCCGATGTAGTAACGGTAGGCGTTAGGGTGACAGCTCCCTCCTTCTTCGGTTGGAACGTCATGGTCAGAAGCACCGCTTCATCCGCAAAACCCTTCTCACAGATAAAGGTAAATTTCACTTGACCACCGTCAAAGTTGGGATTCGTCACGATACACACGCCGTCCACACTCTCCATACCCGCGCTCACCTTCACGCCGGTGCATGTCAGCAGCGCCGTGTCGTAGGAAATGCAGAAATCGGCGGCAGCCAGGCCGCTGCCTCTATCCAGCACAGCCACAGCGGTGATGGTTTCATCGGTACGGGCAGCGGCGGGCATGGTCACCCGCAGGGCGGGCACCTCCGGCGTTACCTCTGTCTTGCGCAGGGTCAGCGCCTGAGTGAAGCCGACGCCGTTCATGGCGGCCAGCGCCGTGTCGTACAGCTCGGAGGCCGCGAAGGTCACGGAGGTATCCGCGTCCACGTCGGCCACCGCCTCCAGCGTCAGCCGCAGCAGCTCGCCGCCGGGTATTTCCTCCTCAGACGCAAAGGCGGCGGACACATACCCCGCCCGGCTGGCGTCCAGCGACTTCACCGCCCCGGACAGTGCTGCCAGCGGCTCCGCCGCCACGCAGGTGAACAGCGCGGCGTCATAGCGGAATTCCAGCTTGCCGGCAGCCAGCCCCTGGCTGCCATAGGTGCGGGCGGTGATGCTCACCTGCTCGCCCTTGTGCAGCGTGGACACGCTGCTGCCGCTGTAAAAATACAGCGTCTTGGTGGTGGACTGCGGCTCCGTCACCGTGAACACGCCGGACGCGCCGCTCAACGACACGGTGGCCAGCCCGGTGTTGTAGGCGTTTTCGATCAGGATATCCAACAGGTATTCGCCGGCTGCGGCGTCCGGCCGTACGCGGAAATCCAGCCGCAGAATGCTCTGGGAACCGGATATGCCGCCCAGACAGGCGCCGTTGAAGGACACCTGTCCGGCCGTCTCTGTGTTCACCGTCCCCAGAGCGGAAAAAGCTCCCACCATCGCCGCGCCGGTCAGCTCCAGCGCCGTGTCGTCATAAGAGACAATGCCCTGCACACCGGCCAGCGACTCCAGATTGGAGCCGCTGACATACACGGAGCGCGTCTCGCCGGGTGCGGCGGAGGCGCTGCCCACCCGCAGGAAGGCGCTGGCCGCCCATGCGGTGGAGATCAGATTCACCAGCAGCGCAGCGGCACACAACAGTGCCGCTGCGCGCTGGGATGCGCGTTTTGCTTTCATGGAACAGCCCCCTTACAGCGTCAAGGAGCCGATGATGCCGTTGGCATACTGCAGGATGGTCAGCACCTCCACGGCCTCCAGCGTCTTATTGCCGTTCAGGTCGGCGCGGGCGAACTGCTCCGCGTCCAGATTCAGCCGGTCGTTGCTGGCCTGCAGCACCATCAGTGCATCCAGCACGTTGATCTGGCCGTCACCGTTGACGTCGCCCAGCGCGCTGCGATCCACGGCCTCGCTGACCGCGATGGCATAGGGCTGCTCCGCCGTTCCCTTATAGGCGTAGTTCACGCCATCGAAGGCGCGGATATAGTATTCCAGTCCGTCGGTGGTCACGTCAGAGGACGGGATCACGGCGGAATACCGGTCGTTGACGGCGGTCATAGTCACCGCTCTCCAGCTCTCCGTGCCGGTGACGCGGTAGAACAGCTCCACCTTGTCGATCTGCAGGTTGTCGTTGGCGGTAGCGCTGATGATCAGCTTGCTGCCGGTAAAGGCGCTGTACACGCCGTCGTGATAGATGTTGGGTGCCATGGTGTCCTTGGCGCGGACAGAGATCTTGCCGGAGGGCTCGGACTCGCTCAGATCCGTCTTGACCACGGTGAAGTTGTAGTAGTACATCTGGCCGGGGGTCACATTGGTGTCGGTGAACGTCTTGATATCCGCCGGGATGACGGAGGTATTCAGCTTGGCGTACTGGCCGTCCTCCCTGTCGCAGCGGTAGACGTTGTAGCCCGCCAGCGTGTCGAAGTCGTCCTGCGCCCAAGTGAGGATCACGCCGTCATCGGCGGCCTCGGCCTGCATGGTCATAGCCAGTGCGGAGGAGGTGTCGATGTTGAAGCTGAAGCGTCCCCAATCCTTGTAGAGCTTCAGGTGCCCCTCGGCGGAGCGACCGTTGGCGATGGACCAGTACTGGATGCCGTTGGCGATCAGGGAGGTCATGGTGGTGGAGCCCTCCCATGTCCGGCTGTCCAGCCACTGTCCGGCCACCTCGAAGTCGGCGTAGGGATAGCTGCTGCCAAAGCGCACCTGCAAGGGCATTTCGGTGTCCATATCCCGGTTGAAGGTCACGGTGAACGTGGTCTTGCCTGCACCAACGGTGGTAATCGCCTCGTCGTTGGCGTCCCGCAGGGACACGGAGCGCACCACCGGCCACACCGTCTCGGGGATCGTCTCCAGAATGGTGCCCTCGTTCAGGTCGGCCATGGACTGATAGTCATCGAAGTCCAGTATCTGCTTGTTGATGGCCTCCTTTTTGGTCTTTTCGCTGAGCCCCTCGGTGCCCCAGTAGTTGCCGCCGATGCCGTAGCGGACGTAGCTGCTGGCGCTGGGCGCGGTGATGCGCAGCCACTTCTCCACGTTGTTTTCCGTGAAGCGGTTGAGGATGGCGTTGCCGTAGAACAAAGTGTCGTAGCCCTTATCGCAGAAGGCTTTCCAGCCTGCGGTCAGGCGCTCGGACGTCCATGCGCGGGCGGCCGCGGCCTCGTTGTCGGACACGGCGCCGCTTGCCAGAACGGTCTTGCCGTCACCGGCGTCAGCGGTCAGGGTATCCAGATAAATAAAGGTAAAAGTGATCTCCTCGTTGGGCGCGCCGAAGTAGGTAGAAATGGAATTTTCCGGAATGGTGACGGTGTAGGAAGTACCGGAAATGAGGGGGTCGGAGGGGGTGATGAGCAGCTGATTGCCGGAGGTGGCAGAGCTCGCCGAACCGCCGGAAATGGCTATATTACTGAGGTTTTCGCCCTGGCAGAGGGTCTTGTCGGCGGTCAGGATCAGGGTCTGGGAGCCGACTAAAACCGTGTCGGAGGTGCGGGAGAGCAAATTGGTATATTTGACAGAAATTGGCAGATCCTCCGTGGGTACGTTGTCGCGGTAGAGGGCGTCGGCGGTCTTGACCCAGAGGGCGCCGCCGTCCCAGTGGAAGTCCACAGCGTCGGTGAAGAGCTGCTGGGTCGTGCCGTCAGCATGCAGGGCGAAAAGTGCGCCATTACTGAACAGAACAGTGCTTTCATCGCCATTTTGCACGGATTTTGTTGCGGTCACAGAATCGTCCTCGCTGATGTAGAGCAGGGCAGTGGCCGCAAGATCGGTGCCGTCGAGGGCGGCGGTGACGGTGGTGCAGCCGGTGGAAAGGGCGATTAAATTGCCATTTTCTACCATTGCGACCGCGTTATCCGCCACTGTCCAGGTGATACTTGCATCGGGGTTAGAAACGCACTTGAATTCAAGTTTAAAAGCCTCTTTAATTTCACCTAAATCAACTTTTGTACCACTTTCCGAGGAAAGGACACCGGTGAGGACGGTCTTGCCGAGGGTGAGACTGTCCTCCTCCACCGGGGCGGGGGTCTGGTAGGTGAAGGTCAGCTCCACTGCCTCGCTGGCGGCACCGAACTTGGTCTGGAGGGCACCGGCGGGGAGAGTCAGGGTATAGGACATGCCGTCGGTGAAGCCGGAGACGGGGGTAAGGGTCAGCTTATCCAGATGGAGGGTGCGGCGGAGGGAGACAAACTCGCCGCTGCCGTCCTTGAGGGCAATGGCGCCGAAGTTATCGGCCTTGAGGAGCGACTCGCTGTAATCCAGCACAAGGGCGCTATCCGTGAGAATGTCGTTGGTGATGTTGGTCTGCTCCAGGCGGAAGGGCTCCTCGTTGGCCTGCAGGCCGAAGAAGATGCGCACGGGCACGGCGCTGTTTTCGGTGGTCAGGTTGGCCAGATCACGATTATCGTTGCGGCCTGTGCCGTAGAAGCCGTCAGCGGTCTGGATGTAGGTAACACCATAGAAATTCCAGACTTGCCGGGCGCCGGTGATCTTCCGCATCTGGACGTAGTTATCGTAGGTCGCCGTATCGCCAACACCTAATTGTCCATAGTTGTTGCTGCTACCACTGTAATTAGCGTTGGTTCGGGCACCAAATACTTTGCCGTCCTGAATGTAAAAGCCGTTGTAGTAGCCAACCACTTGGCTGCTGCCCTGAACAGGGACGGTGCGCTCCACGCTGCTTCGGTCATAGTAACACAGGGCCTGTCCCTTTAGCGCGGTAAAGTAACTGCTTTCGGTATAATCTCTCGTGATGGCGCTGACACCGTCGGTGATCAACTCCGGCGTGTCGCCGAAGCTATCTCCCGCACCGTACAGGTTGCCGCTCTCGGTCAGGAACACGGTGTAATTATATCGACTAATCACATCCACGACCTTTTCGGAGATGTCCACCTGTACCGCCTGACCGCGATAGGTGGTGGTACCGTCGCCCAGCTGGCCATAGCTGTTGCTGCCCCATGCCCAGACGGAGCCGTCCTGCTTCAGGGCGAAATAACTGCTTTCATAAGCAGTCACTTTCTCCACGCCAGCCATAGGCTTGCCGTAGTTGAAGCAATTGCTTCCAGTTATGTGTTCATTATTTATCCAAGTGTCTTCCTGCCTTAACGTGCCGTCCATATCGTAGTATTGCAGCGTGCCGCCGGAGAGGATGTAGATGCCATATTCGTTGTTTCTGTCTACCACAAAGTCGTCCACAGCGGAGAAGTTCAGCTTCTGGGGGGTCATATACTTCTTGCCCCAGCGCCAGAGGGTGCCGTCGCTGAGCCGGGCATAATATGTCTGAGCATTGTCACTAATGTACTGTATATCCTCCACCTGGGCGGACGGCGCCGCATCGGAGATGCAGACCACCAGCTCGGCGGACAGATCGGCGCCCACAAGAGTGGCGCGGAGGGTGGCCGTGCCGTTCTTATGCTTGATGAGCCGGCCATCGGCGGACATCTCGCAGACGTCCGGGTTGGAGGACTCCCATGTGACGTCCCGCTCGGTGGCGGTGGCCGGGGTAATGGTCAGCTTCAGGTCGTCGTCCGTCTGCTCCATGGTGGTGACGTAGAAGCTCTCCTCAAAGGAGATGCTCTCCGCCGGCTGCACCACGGTGACGGTGACGGACGCGGCGAACTCCTCGCCCATGGCGGGGCGGGCGGTGATGACGGCGGTACCCACGCTGACGGCGTGTACGGTGCCGTCGATGTCCACGGTGGCCACGCTCTCATTGGCGCTCTCGTAGACCACGCCGGTGCGGGTGGTGTCCGCGGGGGCGAGCACGGGGGTCAGCTTCTCGGTGCTGCCCACGGGCAGGCAGAGGGCATCCTCGTTGAGGGTCAGGCTCTCCAGCGGCACGCAGTCAGTCACGTGGACGGCCACGTCCCTGTACACGGAGCCGTCGGCGTTGCTGACGCGCACCAGGGTGCCGCCGGCGGCCACGGGGGTGATGAGGCCGGTGTCGCTGACGGTGACAACGCTCTCATCCAGAGAGGTGTATTTCAGGTCGGCCACCAGCGCCGTTTTCGCAGGGAACACCTCCGGCAGCAGCTGCTTTGTCATGCCGGTGTCGAGAGTGATCTCGGATTCGGGCAGGGTGATGTCGGTGACAGTGGTGTCGGCAATTTCAACGGCAAAGCCATAGAAGCTCTGGTCGTGAGGGTGGCTATACTCTGCCACCTTGCCGCCGAAGTACGAGGCAATCTGCTCTTTTTTTCTGTCGGGGCAATTGTAACCCCAGAAGAACAGGTATGTAGAGCCGGTGTCCGGGTCTTTGTAGACATCATACGGTTTGACATTAAGTGTGGACGAATGGGTATAGCTGCTGACATAGCCGCTGTTCTCCCCCAGATAGTTGCTGTTGCCGTAGAATACACAGTCGGTGTATTCATAATTATCTTTCAGCTTGAGCGAGCTGTCCACAAAGATGCAGCCATCGCAGGGAGAATTGACTCTAAACATGTAATAGCTTTGATCTCCACCCAGCTTATAGAAGGCGCAGTCCTTGGCAAGGTCGGCCATCAAACAGCCGCCCGAGTAGACAGTGCTTACCCGCCCGCTGCTGAGGTCACGGCCATAGATCTCCTTTGCCCGGTAGTTTTGGCTGAATTCGCAGTTTTCGGCGTAGGTGATGCCATAATATGCGTTGTCGTCAGACAGATACGGGTTCACCACGTCGGTGTAGTACAGCTTGATGGTGCCTGTGCTGCCCTCGTAGAGCTGCACGCGATAGTAGGACATCAGCTCGCTGGGGAACATGCGGATGTGCTCGTCCTCGCTGCCCTGACAGAGCAGGGTGCCGTCCACCTTGAGATAGGTGATGGCGGTGTCGGCATAGGCGTCGTGGGGATCGTCCGTCCAGAACTGGAGCTGGGTTCCCGGCTCCACGGTGACGGTGACGCCCTCCTGAATGAGGGTGGCGTTGGGCAGGATGTAATAGTGATCCTTGGTGAGGGTCATGTCCTCAGTGATGATGCTGGGCAGGAGGGTGCCCCGGCGGACGTTGATGGTGGTCTTGGCTTCGCTGGAATAGACCTTCATATCGTCCGCGTCCAGATCGTTTTTCGCGGTGACGGTGATGTTCAGGGCGATGATGTAGTCGTTGGGGCAGTCGTCGGCGATCTTCACCAGCAGGGACTTATCGGCATCCACGCCGGTGACGAACGTGCCCTCCTTCGTCTTACCGTAGTCGATGCTGGCGTAGGTGCCCACATTGCCGTAGTTGACGTTGTTGGTCAGGAACCGGATATACGGGCAGTCAATGCCCGCCTGACTTCTGGCGTCCAGAGAGAGGGTGACATCCTTGGCGGCGCCCCAGCGGTTGCGGAGGGTGAAGGCCAGCGCCACCGTCTCGCCGGCGTCGATGACACCGTCGCCGTTGTTCTGGTCGCTGAGGGACTTGTCGTCAAAGACGAGGAAGTCGGCGGCGCTGACCTCCGGCTTAGGCAGCTGGGTCAGGGCGTTGTAGATATCCACGATCTTGGGCAGGTTGTGGACGCCGTGGTGCTCCGGGTCGCAGCAGATTGCGCTGCGACCGCCGGTGGCGGCGATCTGCCCGTAGATGAACTTGGTGGGATAGGTGTTGGTGTCCGGGTAGGCGCTGCGCAGAAGGGCGGCCATTGCGGACACGTAGGGCGCGGCCATGGAGGTGCCGCTCCATGTGGCGTAGCGGTTGCCGGGGATGGTGCTGAGGATCTGGCTGCCCGGGGCGTAGACCTCGTACTCCACGGAGGAGTAGGCCGCCACGTCGTAGTTGGTGAAGCCGCTCTCCACGCCCCGTATGTCCACGCTCATGACGCCCATGACGTAGGACAGGGCGGCGGGGTAGGTGGGCGCGGTGATGGGACGGCCTTCGTTGGGCATGGCGTCGTTGCCGGCGGCGGCCACCAGCACGCAGCGGGTGTAGGCCGTCTCCAGCGCGTCCTGCACGGCGATGGTGGAGGCGCTGCCGCCGAAGGACATGTTGATGACGTCCGCGCCGTTGTTGTAGGCGTAGAGGATGCCCTTGGCGATCTGGGACTGGTTGAAGAAGCCGCTGGCCATGCCCGCCTTGATGGGCATGAGCTTCACGTTGTAGGCAAGACCCACCACGCCGATGTGGTTGTTGGAGGCGGCGATGATGCCGGCCACGTGGGTGCCGTGGCCGTTGTCGTCCATGCCGCTGTCGCGTCCCGTCTCCAGATCGACGCCGTAGACGTCGTCGATGTAGCCGTTGCCGTCGTCGTCGATGCCGTTGCCGGGGATCTCCTTGGTGTTGACCCAGATGTTGTCCTTGAGATCCTCGTGGGTGTAGTCCACGCCGGTGTCGATGACGGCCACCACCACGCTGCTGTCGCCGCCGGCGGCAATGCCGCGGGTGCGCAGGAGATCCCAGCTCTTTTGCAGGTTGCCGCTGCGCAGGTACCACTGATTCTGGCAGCTGGCGTTGCCCTGCACGGCCTCGGCCACGGTGTCGCTGTCGATGAGGGTGGTGTCGGCGGCGGCGTACATGTAGTCGTACTCCGCCAGCACCACGTTGTCCAGCGCGCGGACGTTGGCCATGACCTGCTGCACGTCGCCGGTGACGGAGGCGATGTACCAGACGCCGGTGGAGGTGTCCATGAGCTTTTCAAGGCCGGTAATGCCGGCGCGGACAAGGGTGGTGTTCAGCTTGCCGCGGAAGCCGCGGGCGAATTTGACCATGATCTGGTCGCCGGCGTAGAGACAGTCGTCGCTGGCGAATTCCTCCGGGAAGGCCAGATCGTAAGGGATGGTCAGGGCGTTGTTCTCGTCCAGCGTGGCTGTGCCGCCGGAGGAGGGCTGCGCCGTGTCCGGTTCGATGTCGCCGGAGACGGACAGCTCCGAGCCGGACAGGCGGATGGCCGCCGTATCTTCGTCGGTGATGCGCTGACCGCCGGAGGCGGTGTCGGTGTCGGAGGTGGGCGCCGTATCGGTGACGGCGGGCGCTTCCGTGCCGGCGAGGATGTTCGTCCCCGTCAGCAGACTGGTGAGCTCCACTGTCGAGGCCAGCATGACCACTGACAGCAGCATAGCGAGTATCCGTTTTTTCATGACGTTTCCTCCCGTGAGATAGATGTCGGCAAAAGACACAGTACCTCTTATTTTGCAAATGTACAGTATAAACCTCTGGCCGGGAAAAACAATTCCCTGCTTGCATAGTATCGGTAATTTTGTGATTTGTCACAAGGAGTGGGGCGGAAAGTTGTGGAAACCGACAGATGGCGGGATATTTGTCCGGTATAGAGCGTTGCGCCGGAGCGGATGGCGTGATATAATGAGGGATAAGTCGAATTTTGCGCGGAGAAGGTGAGACGGCGTGATCGTATTGGATCTGGAATGGAACCAGCCCTTTGGCGGGCGGCGGATGGAGGAGATCATCCAGATCGGCGCGGTGCGGCTGGCAGAGCCGGGCGGCGCGGTGCAGGACTGGTTCAATATGCACATCCGGCCGTCCATCTACCCCAAGCTGTCGCCGGTGGCGAGAAAGCTGCCGGAGTCGGCGCAGGCGCTGACGGCGGAGCTGGACTTCCCGGCGGCGTATCAGGCGTTTCTGGACTGGTGCGGGGACGACACCCTGTGGGCGGAATGGGGCGCGCAGGATCACGGCGTGCTGGCGGCCAACGCCGCCTATTGGCGGATGCCGGAGCCGCCGGTGACGGCCTGCGTGGATCTGCAGGCGGCCTTCGGCCGGACGCTGGGCATCGGCATCGGACGGCGGGTGGCGCTGGAGCAGGCGGCGGAATACTGCGGCATCCCGCTGATCTACGAGTTCCACAACGCGCTGTATGACGCGCTGTACGCGGCGCTGGTCAGCGCATGGCTGACGAAGGACGCACTGGCGGCGTCCGTACCGCCGCCCTCCACCGGCAAGCCCCGCCGCAGGCGGAGCATCCGATTCTCCCCGGTGGAATATCCCCGGCAGCCCCGGCAGAAGGTGGGCGTGTTCCCGGAGCGGGAGCAGGTGCTCAACAGCCGGCAGGCGCGGCTGGTGCCCTGTCCTCTGTGCCGCACACCGGGCGCGGTGGAATCGTGGTACCCGCAGGGAGACGTGTTTTACGGGACGTTCCGGTGCCAGGAGCACGGGCGGTTCCCGGTACGGATGTCGGTAACGCGGCAGAAAGACGGCTGGCAGGGGCGGCGGGTGGTGCCCACCCTGACGGAGCCGGAGCGGGCGGCCTTTGCCGCAGCGCACCAGCATGAGCCGTTCCAGTGCCGCCGGGAAAAGGCAAAGCGCCGGAAGCGGCATCGGAAAAAAGGAAAAGGAACAGAGTAAGCCGGGCGCCTAAGCGCCCCGCGTACTCTGGGAAAAAATCCTGTCATTTCG
>ENA-UOJE01000423-UOJE01000423.1-human-gut-metagenome-genome-assembly--contig:-C23-NODE-423-length-49267-cov-11.274059_pt1 | contig 49267 bp, 46 predicted proteins | sample MGYA00242341_ERZ723888 | MGnify/ENA metagenome assembly ERZ723888 | reverse complement strand
TTAATATCTAATGGATAAGTTTAAATTAAATATTAATATCCTCCACATATAGCTTGGCAGGTTCCTGCACATGCCGTGGCATCACAAGTCCCATGTCCCGGGCATGTTTGTTCTTGGAAGCAACTTTGCATACAGGTAGGATTCTGAGGGCCGGTTGTACAATCACAGGTAGCAGCACAGGTATTTTTATTACAAGTATCTACACAAGTTGGCCCACAAGTGTTTCCAATTGTATTCATTGTACCTGCACCACCTCTCAGTTGTTGCATTGCTCCGCTGTTGATCCTTGCAACAACGTCTTTTTTTAAAATCAGTTTCTTCATAATCAATTAATTAATAGTTTTCCCTACTCTTTAATGGATTTTCGGGTACCTCCGGTCGGTTATAATAGGAATAAGTCTGTCCATTCGCTTTTCTGCTCCATATCGAGCGTCGACATCAGAATCAAGCCGATACCGGCAATCCCTTCGAGCATGGTATAAGAATCCAGCCATGGCGGTGTCGTTTCCAACGTATACCGTTTGTACCCGGCCGGCCCGTCTTCGTGGGTCGCCAAGTCGAGCGTTGCGTCCGCCCAGTAGTTCGTAGTCTCCGCGAAACGTTCGTCACCGGTTTCGTCGTACATGTATTTGAACATCATCGCCACGCCCGCGCCGCCGTGACAAAGGCCCGCGTCGGCTATACTATTGGCTTTTAAATCCCTCCGCTGTGTCGTGAACAACATGACGTCCATCGCCTTATCTTTCCAATTCTGCCGACCGAATGTCTTCCCGGCCTGCCACAGGGCCGCGGCGACTCCCAGATCCCCGTAACACCATCCCAAACGGCTTCTATGGATTGCATCCCCGTTTTCCAACGATTGAGAAGGAAAACAGCTTCCGTATTTCGACCTGTCGATTTCCTGCGACAGAATATATCCGATTGTCCCGGCAACCAGTTCTTCGATTTCATGTTGCATAACGCCCGCTTTATATAGACGGCATAGAACGAGTACTATTCCCGACATGCCATGGGATAACGCGATGTTATAACCGATTTGACCTTTGTCGTTCAATACGGATTTCCATTTAGTGAATCCGTCGTCCCTGTTGGCATTCTCGCTCAGCCATTTTACCGCATTTTCGATAAACTCGGGATCATCCTTAAAGTGCAGCGCGATGCCCATCGCTCCATGCATAAAATCGAAATTACCGGGACGATGGGTTAAAAACAGCGCCATATGTCTAAGCATAGGCGTCCGGTACTGGGCTTCCACTTCGGAGATATCCAGGTCGATCAGCGATAAACGATTCATCAGCCGGACGGAACTCATCGCCCCGGCCAGACCGGAACAAAAAGTATAAATGTAGATCACCTCATTGCAAAGATCGTCGCAGCAGGCTTCCAAATAACGATCCAGCGTTGGCTGGAAAGCTTCTTCGGGGAAGCGTTTCACATAGTGGGCGAAAAACATCAGGGGGCCGAACTTACCGGTATACAATCCGATCCCCGAATTTTTAATGTCGGGAATTTCCATATTATCTGCCAGTATCCGGGCGATTTCATGGACTTTAGCTTCTCTTGGACTCATCGTATTTTATTTTATAAAGTTTGGTATAGAGATTTCATTTTCTCGTTGAAATGCCGGATCGCATACCGGGATAAATATTTTTTGCGGGCGTTGCGTCCCAATTCTGCACGCAAATCCGGATTGAACGACAATCTGATCATGCCTTTGGCCAGTTCTCCGGCCGAATACCTCAAATTGTGTTTTCCTCTTTTCAGAAACACGTGCAGTCCGTTCGTTTCGTGATCGACAATCTCGGCCAATCCGGTGGTGGCATTTACGATCACGGGGAGCCGGTGCATCATCATTTCGATAGCCACATAACCGAACTCTTCATGCAGCGACGGCACTACGCCGATATCGGCGACAGAATACAGATCACTGAGCGTCCGCTGGTTGACATAGCCGGTAAACATCACCTTACCCCAATCGCCGAAAGCGTAAGCGAGCAATTCCTTGAAGTCGCCTTCCCCGGCGACGACCAGCCGGGAATTCGGATACCGTCCCAATAAGAGCCGAAAAGCTCGGATCAGAATGGCGATGCCTTTGACTTCGTCCAAACGTCCGGCGAAAACGATGACGTTCTCGTCGGGCGACAAGCCGTACCGCGCCCGCAATGCGCTGCGCTGTTGCGCCGACAAGTACCTGTACTTGTCGGGCAGGGCATTGTTGACGAGCGTCACTTTTTCCGGAGCGGCGCCGTATATTCCGACGATGTCGTCGTAAGAGTGCCGTGCGATGGCGATTACACGGTCGACGTGTTCGTTCAACACTCTTTTATCTCTAAAAAAGCTGTTCGACACGTATTTTTCCCTGAAATCCAACTTGTCCGGCCGTTTGTTCAAGATTTGTTTCAGCTTTTTTCGGTCGCCCAGCAACTCGAAACTCCATTCGGTGTAATGGACGGTCAGGACGAATTTTCCCTTGTATTGTTTCTTCATCCGGCTGATCAGAGCCTCCTGACGCATGATGTTGAAATGGAAAATATTCCCTTCGTCGTCGTCGATGAACTCTTTGAGCAGGTAGGCGATGCTTTCCTCGATTTTAATCAGCGCATTCAGCGAATAACCATTCCCATAGTAGGAAGACAGCGGAATATTCAGATGCCGCACTCCGTTTTTTTCCACGATCTCGAACTCTTTGACCTCGTCCGATATCAGGATATAGTGCACCTTCATGCCGGCATGCTGCGCACACCGGATCAACTGCCGAATGTAGGTTCCGATACCGTAGCGGATGCTGCGGGAAGTCATATTGACTATATAGATATTTCTCATGACCGGATCGATTTAAATGCGACGCCTGTCAGTCCCTGATAGATTCCGATGGGGCAGTAGTTTAAATTTTTGAAGTTTTCGGGGGAAACACCGTAGAATTCATCGGTTATCGCCGGCAGGTCTGAACCATTTACGGCCTGACCGGCAGTATATTTTTCGAACAGCAGGACGGCGTCCTTCAGAGCGGGTTCATTTTCAAAATCAGCAGCCGGAATAAGGGCGATACGCTTCTGAATGCGTTCGAGATATTCGCCGGGGAACGGTGCGTAATGACGATCCTTGCGGGCGGTCGTCAAACGGGCGGTAACGTACATCAGGACGCCTCTTAGTCCCGTGTGCAGAGAGAGGTCTTCGATATAGAGCGGATCCCGTTCGATCACTTTTTTGTCGATATCTTCCAGCACGTCGTCCGAATCGCCTTCCATCAAGGAGTTTTGAATCAGGTATTCGACGCCCCAGCCGATTCCGCAAAGTCCGTCGACAAAGTTGATGGGGATGTTCTCGTGAACCATATCGAACACTTCGTCCAGCAGTTCCTCCGCATATTCGCGGAAGTAGGCCTTGCCGGTATGCCGGGCATATCGTCCGAAGAACACCACGCCCCCCATTTTCCCGTTCAGTAATCCGGCATTAGGAGCGAAATGGTAGTTGAGAATCAAATGATGGGTCAGTCTGTCGAGTAACATAGGCATTTGGTTTGTAATTTATAAAATTACAATGTGATTAGAATTCCTCCTCCCTCAGATCTTATGATCCAAGCTATTAAAGATACTTTTCACGTTCGCGCGGATGATTTGAAAATCATCCGCGCAGAATAATGCCCCCTCTGCTATCGAATAACTTTTACATAAGTCGTATCGCCCTCATTTGTAATAAATCTATTTTGTGTTTGTATCCGGTAATATAAATCCCCCCCGGTCAGATACTTTACTTATCCGACCGTCAATAGTTAGTCTTTTTTAATGCGCATAAAAGGAAATGCCGACGGAACGTCGTTTCCCGACAGAAAAGTACAAAGCAGATTTATAGCATGCACCTGAAATGCAGCGCACCCGGAAATAAGTGATATGAAATACACTTTATTCATTGATAAATAATTAAATACAACAAGGATGCAACTAAAAACTACTATAAATATTCTTCTATCAGTACATGCAAATTAGGTAATTTTATCTAAAGAAACAATTTATCGGCCGTTTTTATGCACAATAAAGTCCAAAAATACCATAACACAAAACCGTTAAAAGAGAATTAATTATGCAGGGGGTCTCTTTAATCTCGCTGGTATTCAATAAAGTAAAGCGCATGTTGAGAGTGAACTTCTTAGGTGGGTCGAGAAATGGCCGTAATAACAACAGAGAAAAGGGTGTAGATCTTCGAAATGATTATATCCGGCAGGTAGTTTTATGATGTAAATTGTTTAATACAAAGAGAAATACATTTCTGACCCATATCAAATCCTTTCCTTTATTCTTTTTCTTCTTAATAAAATTCAATAGATAACAGAAGCAGGGGATCTCATGGGCGGTTCTCTTTTCTGACTTCGAAATGCAGATGATACCCTGTCGCCGATCCACTCCGGCCGACATTTCCCAGATGCTCTCCTATGCTGACGTCGTCGCCTGCCGATAACCATAATTTATCCAAATGGGCATACCGGGTAACAAACCCGCCTTTGTGCCGAATCTCTACCACCCAACCATAACCTTTATCATATCCTGCCCGTATAATTTTTCCATCACCTGCGGCATAGACAGGCGTTCCTAATGCAACAGCGATATCCACTCCGGCATGATGCCGTGTATTTCCGTATATTGGATGCCTTCGCATTCCAAATCCGGAACTGATTCGGTACGAAGTTGTCCGTCCATCGATGGGAAACAACAAGGGATATGCTTTCAGTTCTTCGGGTTTCGCCTTCAGTGATTTTATAATTATTTGTATCTGCTGCGGAGAATGAACCTCATTCATGAATGAATCTATGATCTGCCTTCGGGCAGAAAAGTTCCCTTGTTGGGCTCACAGCAAACCGGACAATCCCAGACTATATAGGACTATTAATGACAACGATCTCATAATCAACATATTTTGATACAAAGATATAATTCTTCCTTTATTTTTATCCCCGAAAAGTCCTATATAACCTTTAATTTTTTACGACTATGAGCGACTCGAATGAAGCATTGCAGAATCAGGTTCCGCCTGAGAATGCAGGATATCTGATGACCTATGACAAAAAAGATAAAAAGGTCAAAGGGGTCACCGGCATCGATGCCGAAGGAAACTTGACAACGGAAGAAGCCAAAGACCTGAACCGGGGGAAATTTATGAAGATTGACATGCATGGAAACATCGTGAGCAACTTTAGTAAAAACTTCATGCACGGATTCCGGAATCCGTTGAGATTCGATTTTTATAAAGTTTCCAAAGAGATCCAGCCCGAAGCGGCTGCCGAACAAATTGAGACCGGCCGTCAATCCCAAGACGATACGATTCGCAAAAATCTCAACCAAAACCGAATTTACAACAACCACCGGTTCAACGAATGTGAGATCAATTGGGAGCAGGCCGAGCGTTACGGCATTACCAAAGATGTGTTGAAATTCAATAACACGTTGGAAACGCTGTTAAAAGGAGAGCAATCGGCTACCACTTTCCATATCTCCAAAGAGTCGGAACTGGGTCGCGACAGGGGCGATGCCAAACTGTCGCTGTTTCGCACGGAAGAAGGCGACGTCAAATTCGATCTGCATTTCATTCGCCAAGCATTGAAAGTTGGAGAAGAATACCGGGGCTACAAATTAACCGGCGAAGATATTAGCAATCTGAATACCACCGGAAATCTTGGCCACACACCGAATCTGATTGTCGACTATTCCACCGGGGAAACCAAACCCTGTTATGTCTCCAAAGATCCAATAACCAATGAAATGTTCCACATGACAAAAGAACATGCCAACCTGATTCATCAAGTGAAAGATTACCGGCTTACTCAGAACGAATTCTCGGACTACGAGGCCGGTAAGGAGATCGGGCCGATCACATTCACGTCCTCCAACGGCGAACTTGTTACCGCAAGTATACAGATGAGCGCATTGAAACGGGGTACGGAATATCTTTTCGAACGCAGTACCAAGTTGTCTCAGCAACAAAAAGACGCGCTTGCCGAAGAACGCAGAAACCGTCAATCCCAGTCCGAGGGGCAGCGTAAGAGTAACAATTCCATCAAACCCCGATTCTAACGATGGCCGACAGAAAGCAAGCGATGTTGGAGAAATTCTTCCAAAGTGACCGTCCGGGCGAGCTGATTATAGCTTATGACCGGGATGGCACATTCGTGCCTCCCCGGTCATACTTGTCGTTTCATCGTGTCGAACCTATACAGGGAACCTCCGCGGATGACTTTCAATTCTTTTTAATAACGCATATCCAAGAAACCTACCTATATGCTTATTGCCCAAATTTGTTGATCGAACAATACGGGTTTCCTTCCATGAAAGAAGTTCCACCCCCGCAAACAATGCCGTACGACCAGTACATCCGGGAGAAATTGCTGCCGTATGTCCGGGAGAAGGGAATCGAGCCGAACCGCTATGTCATGTTACGTAATGCCGTATATGCCCGGAGACAGGGACTGGATCTTGCCTGTACGATAAATCAACAATATGTTCAAGTAACTGATCCGTTTGACTACCTAAGTTTTGTAAATAGACAAAGTGAACTACAGCAGGCTTATAACAACAATCCTGTAACCCAACTGCCGATACATGCCATACAAACTGCTCAGGGGATGCTGTTTTTTAGCAACAGCGAAATCGGGCGGCAGGGAATCAAACAATTTTATCAGGAACTGGCCGATCGGTATTTTTTAGTCGCCAAAGACCCCGGCCCTGTACGTGAATATGTCATATCCTACAATTCATGGAATGTAAATGCATTGGTTGATCGATGTTACCGCAAAGAAGAAGATGGCATTTATCGTTTTCAGTTCGACGATAATCTTTATGATCATACAGAAGTTCCATCTCCGTTGACTTGGAAACCTACGATGGAAATAACTACAAAAGCCACATCGTCGGATTTTCTCAATCTGATAGAAAATACAGGTTGCCGGATCAGTGAGTTCAACAATAATATTTGGCGTCTGCTTTATCTGACAGAACATGGATTCAATCGCAATATTATCATGGATAAACAATTTGTGCATAATTCTGTCTTTTATGAATTAGCAAAAAAAGTGGATAACTGTTTTAATTCTCCGAATCCGGAGGGGAAAGACAATCTGTTTAATCTTCTTGACAAGCTACACACTAAAGCTGACATAATCCTCCGGACACAGTACGATATCCGGGACCACCGAAGTTTAGAGCACATCTTATCCGATCCTGACAATGATCCGAAAGTGAGAGATATCCGGTTAACCTTTCCGATGCGACAGGTTTTATTGAAAGGCAATAATCTTTATCTCCCGGTTTTCGACCATTTACATCCGCATATACATTTCCTAACGGCCGATCTGGTCAAAGGGTGCCTGCGCCTATCGGAAAAACCATTTCCCGGTAAAACATTCCAAGACAAAGAAGGAAAAATCGTGCCCTATGAGAATGTACGGCCGGAGAAGATTCAAAAATCAACTCCTGTACCGAGAAAAAAGAAACAATCCCATAAACTTTAAAAGATGAAACCTTTGAACGAATCCCCCTGTACAGCTATTGAAACAGCACATGGACTGCTCTTTTTTTCACAGGATGATTACGGTCGGAATCTCATGCAGGAATACCTGCAATCCCTGACAGATCATTATTTCGATCGACAGAATCATGATCTTAAAAAACTGTCTTTGTATTACTTTCTCGGGGGCGACAAAGAAATCATAGAGAATGCGCGAAACTATTCCCAAATGTTCAATCCGTTAGAATTGAAATGGAACGATAATTATCATTTCCCTGAATTCAAACCGGATATGGCCCTGTATTCCGATCCGATCAAACTACAGCATATACATCCGGCGAAAGAATGCTGTATGGGCCCCAATCTGGAACACTACAAATCATTCCTTCGTACTTTCAATCTGTATTCTTCAGCTACCAGCAACAATATTGCTGTTTTGCTTCAAATTTCCGAAAATGGATGAACAGAGAAGATCGACTGTATGATTAATGATGTTTTTGTCCATAACAACAGTTTTTCCGGAATTATCAAAAGGATAAAAGAATTTTCAGGTAGTCGGGGACCCAACTCTCCAAAGGAATTACTCCAACAACAAGCAAAAGAAGTAGCCCGAAGAATACTGCTGAATGAGTATGATGTCCGGGGATTTCAACAGTCTCTGACCGATTCCAATAAAAAGATAAAAAACTCTCCGATTAAAAAAACACAGTCTTCAAAACTGAAACTTTAAAAGCGATCTCATGAATTCAGAGAACAACAATCCGTATATACCGCATATTGCCGCCGTGATTGATTCTATCGGAGAAGCAGTTCATATTGAATGCGGTTTCGATCCCGAGTCTCAGCTTTATCTGGCCTTTTCTCGTTTTGTGAACAATGAAATGACTATTCTGGATAAAGGAACGCATGTTCCCTATTACAGAATCCTGTATTATGTATTCCCAGCCGACGTATCCCTGAAAGAGATGCGACTCCATGCAGATGAATACGGAGCACTGAAAAACTTTGTACAAAAATTTGGTGGGAGACTAATAGAAGATATACCGTTACAAACTGTCGTTCACCTTCATCGGAATTCCGGGCATTTGTTGAAACAGATATGGCCCCGGGAACTGCGGAAACTTTCTGATCCCGTTTCTAAAAGACAGCTCGATCAGGATGCAGATATGTATCTAAATCGTCTGGAGGAATTCAAAGAAAATGTCGGGCTCAAAAACAGATTCATGGTAATTCTGGAAACAGGCCGCGGCGCTGTGGTATTCGACGATTCGGGCTATGGACAAACCTGCTATGCTAAATTTATGCAATATCTGGCAGACCATTTCTTCGATCCCTCCTGCAAGGATTTGAAAAAAGTTCGTGAAACGGTTATTACTGATCCCAGCCCGGAGTTGGCAGCACAGGCAGAAATAGGCCGCCAAATGTTCTCGCGGCTTGACTTTCGGCTGGTTCCCGAAAGAATTACCTATCTGCCGAGTCGTGTAAAATCAGAACATAAAGAAGGCACAAGTACCTACAGTGCATTGGGAACCAATATGAACGATCTACGTCGGCTGATCGACAAGTATCATCTTAAAATGTCGGAACAAAATCTCTACATCAAGGCCCTGCTTAAAGTCCGTGATCAGGGTTTTGCTCCCGGTTTTGTCACCGGAAGTATTCGTGCCCGACAATTCTTTGCCGAAGAAATCAAGCATTATCAAAACGACTGTCCTATAAAATCTATTCCGCGGAAAACTCCTTCTCCGGAAAGCCTGAAAGCCAACAAAGAACTGAAGGAAAGATTCGGTATCGGTGTAGAAAAACAATCGAAGAAAAGAGATCCCCCAAAAAGAGGTCTTAAAATGTAAAGCTTTGTTTTTTAATGTAATAATTTTATTGTTATGAGAACAGCTTCTTGTTTTATAATCTTGTTCATTACGATGGCACTCTACTCCTGTGCCCATCCAATGAATAGTACCGTTGAAACGTCGGACTCTACAAACGTGACGTTTAACATAGCTTGCCCCGAAGCGGAGGTCGCAACACGTGCGCTCGATCCGTCACAGGAAAAGTTCGTTTATGATTTGAATATCTATTTGTTCCACAAGAGGTCGGGCCTGCCTAAACATATCTACATCAAAGACAAAACCAGCAGTATAACAACGATGCTCGTAAACGGAGATTACGATCTTTACGTGATCGCCAATACCGGCGGAAATCTTGGGGAATTAACTGAAGATCAGGTTCGAAAATACTCGTTGGACATATCTGACGAAACAGATCTATCGACGGATAATATGCTTCCCATGTCGGCCTCCCAAAGTATAACAGTAAACAAGGACAATACTGTCATTCCCGTCTCACTTGTCCGCATGACTGCTAAAGTAGTATTTTCGCTGACCATCGCACCGGAAGTATCTGGTCAGATAACTCTCCAGACTGTCCAAATTGTCAATGTCCCGAAATCTTTATCTTATTTTTTGGATAATCGGGCGGTTGCAAACAGCATGATCAATTATTCCAAGCAAAACATTTCGGGCAATACGTTTTCCGGGACGTTTTATGTGCCCGAAAATTTACAGGGCGTTCATGCGTCGATAACCGATCAGAAAGACAAAAACCCGGCGAACGCACCTGCCGGAGCTACTTACCTGTTTATTCAGGGTACGACCTACGGGCGGCAGGTCGCGTACTACATTTACTTGGGCGGCAACAATACCGGCGATTTCAATATTCGGCGGAACCGTCAGTATATCGTGCAGGCCACTATCAGCGGGATCAACACCATCGACACGCGCGTATCGACGGTCGATCTGACGTTCGGGTCAATCGCAAACCCGTGCAACGTCGGGGAAACCGTTACGTCGAGCGTAACGGTGCAATGCACGAACAGTCCGAACCGCCAAATCTATCTGGCCGCGCAGATCGTCGAGGGCGGCGGGACGCTGACCGTAAACGGCTCCGCATGGACACCCGGCGCGGCCATGCCCTTTTGCAAAGGAAACGAAACCCGCACCGTTCCGGTGACGCTGGTTCCGAGCCGCAGCGGACTGATCCGCATACGGTTCACGGTATCGGACGACGCCGGATACATTACTTATTTGGAACTGACCACCTACTGTCAACAGTCTTATCCGGTAACGACCGTATTCAGCGAGAACAGTTGGAGCAAAACGGCTCATACGCCGCTTACATTTTCGGTAAAGGCCAACCAGCAGAATAACACGTCGGGGTTTACGATCCGATACGAACTGCTGCAAGGCGCAGGGGATATGTACTATGGCGGTATCAAACTTTCCGACGGACAGTCGCTGACCAGCGGGAGCAATACTCCCTCGACGGGCACGAATTTCCCTTTCGACTTTACGCCGACTTCTATCGGAACGCTATCTTTCCGGCTGACGTTTACGGGCATGAACGGGCAAACGTCCGTCGTAGAAAAGACCTATACCGGGATCGGCCCGTACAAAATCGACATCACGCCGGATTTCGCCAAAATTCAACCTGCCGGGACGACCGTGACATCGGACGGATATTCCGGAATTTATTACAAAAACTTCACGATCCGGTTGCTTGCCAGTACCGATAAAGCCGTTCCGAAACCGGTAACGCTTCGTATCGGTTTGCAATATAAATTAGGAGAATACAAAACCTCGCTCACGCCGACCGTAACGACCCAGACAAAAACGGGAACGGTCACGTTCAGCGCCGGAAGCAAGACCGGTCACACCGACCTGATAACCTACAATGCAAGCTGTATCGGCTATAATGCGGGCATGGGTTCTAAAATCATTTTTCCGGGTTTTTATCTTCCTAACAAAAGCGGTCACGCCGCAGGCGAACACGAAGAAGACGCGGCGATTGTTTCGTACGAAATAACGGGCGACACCGATAACTCGATTGAATACACCCTGCTTACTCCACCCAAATAACAACGCTATGAAAACATATCTTTTATTGACTTTTTGGGCCGCAGTCCTCTGCGGCTGCTCGAAGCTGGCCCGCACCGAAGGCCCGGCGACGGATGCACAGATTCCCGTATGTTTCCAAATAGAGTGCCCGCAAATGGACGAGCCGACAAAAGCCCTTTCCGACGCGCAGGAGAAAACGGTAAAAGACCTGAACCTGTACCTGTTTTGTAAAAATGCGACCGGCAAGGACGAGCATATCTATTCGGCGGGATCGGCGAACATTACCCGCAAACTGACCGTAGGCGATTACGATCTGTTCGTGATTGCCAACGCAGGCGGCGATCTGGGAAATATGACCCGCGCACAGGCCGAACAGTCGGCCCGGACAATCGGCGGCGAATCGGAGCTCGAAACCGGCTCCGCGCTTCCGATGTCCGCCAAGCTTTCCTTTACGGTCAAAACGGCCATGACCGTACCCGTTACGCTGCGCCGGATCGTGGCCCGCATCGACCTGAAACTGTCGGTGGCCGCCGCTGTCGCCGGGAAAATCACGCTTACGTCCGCTCAAATCGTCTCGGTTCCGAATACCGGGCCGTACTTTGCGGACAATACGCCCGCTTCGGTGATGAACTATGGAAAAATTGCGCTTACGGGCAGTTCACTTGTACGGTCGTTCTACCTGTTGGAAAATTTACAGGGGAAAGTGCCTTCGATAACCAGTCAAACCCAACGTAACCGGAGCAATGCTCCGGCGCGGGCGACCTATATCCATATCGAAGGCCAATCGTCCGGCAAAAAGCTGGACTATTACGTGTATCTGGGCGAGAACACGACCGACGATTTCAACGTGCGCCGCAACAAACGCTACACGCTGAACGCCGTCGTATCGGGGGAAAATACCATCGACACGCGGGTATCGTCGGCGGAACTGCAACTCGGCGCGGTCGGCGCGCTCTACGCTCCGAACCAAACATTGTCCACGACGCTCTCGCTCGTAACGCAGAATAACGCGGGGGAAGCCTACCGGCTCAAATACCATCTTTACGAGGGAACGGGAACGCTTAAAATCGACGGGCAAACTTACGCGCAGGATACGCCGATCCCGGTTACGGCGGTCAACGGAGCGAAACAGATTCCGGTAACTTATACGCAAGCCGGAGCGGGGAACGTTCGCATCGGATTTACAATGACCGATCCATACGGGTATGCGCTGAGTAAAGAATTGACCACCGTTTACAAGGCCAATAATCCGATTGAAGGCAGCGTATCGAATTTCATCAACAAGGAGTGTCATAAAAACCAATATTTCACGCTGTCGCTGTCAGAGAACGATTATGCCGGAAAATTCAGCGTCAAATGCGAATTGATAAAAGGAATGGGAACATTGTACTACAATACGACCACAAACGCGGTTACAAATGGATCGAGTTTGACGCTCGGAGCCGGAACGCATACGTTCTACTACAATGCCGCTCAGGTCGGGGAAACCGTGATCCGGTTTACCGTAACGGACACCAACGGCCAGACTAAAGTAGTCGATCAAAACGTAACGATGGAACGGCTTACTATCTATATCCGGTCGAAATTTACCTACGGAACGCAGAAAGTCGTCTTGTCGGGTAACGAGGCCCGCATAGACAGTTACATTCAGTTCGACATTTGGAGCGAAACGCCGCCGTTGCACACCCTTCCGGTAACTTACAAAGTAGGTTACGATATGACCAATACAATGGTTCCGCCCACGACGAAGGGAAAGCCGTCGCAAACCTACTCCTGCACGTTATCTCCGAACAATACGTCATTCTGGACACGGGCGGTTTACAACGATTATGAAGGGCCGAAATACTACTGCGACAATTACGGCAATGTCAATTATAACAACATTCGCCAGCACGGTTATACCATCAGCGCAATATCCGCAACAAGCGTAGAAGTGACAAGGCCGGATGATCCGTCGGTACAATACTATTGTTACGGGCAGGAAATAGTCCGGGTAGATAAATAACAAGGAGTTTTGTACGATGCAATAATACCAAAAATCAATCATTTAAAAATAAATCATGGCAACGAAAGATTATAACAACCTGACAACCTGTTTTTATGTTGTCGAAGATGGGCCGGATGATCTTGCCCGGCCTCTGCAGGTTACTTTGGATATCGCTCCAACAACGGCAGCATGGATCCGTGAACAGACTTTCGCCGACTATTTGAGAAAGGTACATCAGACGGTACAAAAAGGAGAATTTGTCCCCGATTACTATATCGTCCGGTATGAAATTGAACATCCGGAGCGTCTTCCGGACATCCGTGCCGTGAATGAAATCCGTCAGGGAACTTTTTGTGATCGTATTCGTGATGCCGGCGGAATAGTCACTCACATCATCCCGTTAAGAGCATTGGAATATATATTCAAAAACAAAGAAGAAGCATATCTGGAAAGCTATATTGCAACAGGTATCATCGAACAGTTATTGAGTGATCCCCAAACATTGGATTATTCGAAACAATACATAAACTCTACGCCCGTCGAAAAAGCGCTGCAGGCCATCGAAACCCGAAAGGGTACACTTTTTTTTTGATTTCAGCGGATGAGGAAACGAATGCCGGAATGCTTTCCTTCAATACATTGCAGACAATTATTTTAATAAAGAAGGGGGCGAATTCGGTTTTGTCCGAGAATCATATATCGGCAATCCGGATCCGAGGTTATGGGAGCATATTCAACAAACACCTCATGCATTCTCTCTTTACAATCATGCATTCCTACCTCATAAAGCACGATATTACGAGGCTTCGCTCAAAGACTATCCTACGACCCATTCATTACAGATAGAGCCGGATTACGATTGCTTTAAAAATTTTGCAAACACATTCCACCTATGTACCAGCATAAAAAATGTTCAGGTACTGCAATTACTATACATGAGGACTTTGGGGTACGCTTCGATCGAAAATGAACACCACCGGATACCCCTATTTTCAGCCCATAAATTCGAGCCGTTGCAAACCCGACTGGATGAACTTGTGCAAAACAAGGAGAGCAGCAGGGAGGAAATCTATGCGGTACAACGGCAAATCGCCAATCTGGCAAACGATATCCTCGAAAAAAACTATCACATACCTCCTTCGTCTTTCTACCTCGAACGACAAAGGCTTCATGAGCAGCGGAATCAGTCGGTCGGTAAAAAACGGAACCGGGGACATAATCTTTAACTCCAAACCTTTCAGATCATGGAAAAGAATCAATTGCAAGAAAACGAACTCATGACCAGCCTGTTCGTGACACAAAACGAAAAATGGCAAATTATCCACGCGGAATTCTTCTTCTCTCAGCGAGAAGATGCCCTGCAACGGAGACATGGTTTTGCCGAATATATTCATGCAGAACTGGAAATGTACAAATTCGACAATACCATTCCCGATTATCATTTATGCCGATGGGATTTTCCTAAACCCTGCATTATACCTCCCCGGACAGAGTTTGAGAAGGGCGCGACGGCATTCGGAAAATTCATTGAAGAGAACGGTGCCGTCTGTATGAACACAAAACCGCTTCGCCTTTTGGAGTGCGCCTCATACCTGGAGGGAATAGCCCCCATAGAACGGTTTCTTTCTCAAGGAGTCTATGACCAAATGCTTTTGGACGACCGCATTGGTCACCGACTGTTTGTACAATCGTTGTCAAATAATAATGCCGTGAAGAATATCCGAGCTGTCGAAAATGACAAAGGAGTATTGTTATTCCCAGATAACAAACTCGGAGAATGCTATTTAAATGCATATCTCCAGCACATTGCAGATAATTACTTTTATCCCAATGGCAGGCAATACGATCATGGGCAGTTCTTTATGGTTCGGAACCCGAGCGACAGATTACTGAAAGAATTGAATGAACAGTCGGCGTTCTCCCCATTTGATTTCCATTTTATGCCGGAGAAGGCGAACTATCTCCCATCAAGCCTGTTACTGAATGAAACGTTGGATCAACAACGGGCATTATACCGTATGGATCAAAGTTTCAGAGGTTTCCATTCTTTGTTATTGGAAAACCCATTGCTGGGGTGTTCGCGTGAGAATTACCAAATTATGCAATTAATGCATATCCAACAAACCGGGCGATTGGAAAAATTCAGTAACGACCTGCGATTCAAACAATCTTTCAGTTTTCAAAACCTGTTCGCTCCAATGGAAGGATGCATCTGCAATCTAAATCAGCAACAAAAGATCGACGAAAAGCAGATTGAACAAAAACGACATGAAATGTCCCGGATGGCCGAAAACTTTCTTCAGCTATCCTATGGAATCAATCCATCCGGAACAAATCAACGTAAAGAGCAGGAGCTTACAAAAAAACGTAATATCCAACGTCGCCTTTAACCAGCACCTCAATACTCAAGCAAGACAGCCATCACGCCATATCTCGAAGATCCTTTATCCGGCAAACAAAAAACAAGAAAAGTCGGGATCCTCTCATAAAACATTCTGGCAGATGGGTGGAACTTCGACAAGCCTTAAAAAAATAGGACATGAATACAAGTAACGACACACAGAACCATTACCCGCTATCTGAACGCAATGCCGAAATAGAAAAACTTATCATGGTTTATAAAACCGGAATACTGCCCGAGTGGAAAAACCTTTCTGAGCTTTTTAATGAAGAACATGCCGCTTTGCTTGAACCGTTCCGACAGCGTTACCAAGAAGCCTGCAATGAATGAAAACAATTGAGGAATACGCATTTATTTGCAGCGTCTATAAATCATCTGCCTCCCAATGCTGTCGATGCCCGAAAGAATGCTCTAACTGTTATCGAAAATGTGAGACGGTCAACAAGTCGACAGGTACACGGAATCCTTCAAACAGATTACGGCATCAAACTGCCTGATCCGAAAGCGTTGCTGTATAGTAGTTCAGACGAACTTGATCCGGAAAGAGTCCAAAAAAAATGGAAACAATTGAAAATTTAGTGTTGAAGCATCGGTAACACAAAGAATGTTTTAAAATGACACGATATGAATACCCATACGAAAATAGACGGGAATAGTGAGATCGACCGACTGAAATTGGTCATGAAAACAGGCACATTGCCACCGCTGAGGGAATTGAACAAACACTTTCTGCCCGACCATATCACAAGGTTACGTCCTCTTGCATTGGAACTGGAAGTTGCCATTCTACAGGAGCAGAAGCGTCCATACACCCGTTCGGGATTCCCTGATTTTTTTGCCGCCAAATTGATGGAACGCAAAACTCATAATGATGCCCTGCGCCGAATCACGGATATCCGGTATAAAATACAATGGGAAGCATACCGGATATTGAGATCCGAATACGGTATCATTTTTCCCCGACCGGCAAGATTGCCGGATCATCTCGAAGAAAGCACTCAGCGACAAAGCGTTCGCAAATGAAAGACAAGGCATTTCTAAAACAAAATCATAAAACGAGCTCACCGGACTATTCATCACATAAACGCATGGACAAAGATGAGTCGTCGATAACAACTGAACTAAAACAATTAAATCGAGAGACTTATGCCGAATTTGTTAAAAATGACAAGGAATCATTCAGTCGAAAAAGACATATACTTCGAATTGGATTCTGAAAACAATGTTCACCGCATGGCAATCACCGATCAGGGTGGAAGACAGCACGGAAACCTGAAAGGTTTTCTGGACAAGTGTATCCATGATGCTATGAAACAGGATTTTATCCCGGATAATCTCATTCTTCATTATGAAAATATTCATCCGGATACGCTACGGGCGTCTGAGGATTTTTTTACAATACATAAAGAACAACTTATTCATTTCATTGTTAAAAATGGTCTTAGCGACCTCAATACAATCCCCCTGCGCAAAGCTGTATTTCTCGATTTTCACGGAGAGCGAATCACCACGGAATCACTCAAAGAGGTTGAGAGCAGAGCCGCATACAAAACATTTGTCGCTCATGAAAATGCCGTCGAGAAACTCCTACAGGATAAACCGACGAAAATGGCGGTTACGGTAGCCGAGACGAATCAGGGGATCGTCGTATTCAGTGATTCGCTTCGGGGACAGAAAGCACAACGCGATTATTTGCAACACATGGCCGATGGATTCTTTTTCTCGATAAACGATGGTCTTGAATTTCTGCAACTTTATCGTTTCGAAACCACCAGTGTCCCGTTGATTAAACAGGCAGATAACTGCTGCCATATGGATGATGACGGGAAATCCCAATATGATTTCACCCCATCCACAAATGCACAAATAGCTCTTCTCAATGGCCGAAATCCCATGATCGGATTCGATATGCGCCCCAATTGCCCGAATTTGGACACGTTTCTGAGCCATACCGGAGCTGGACTTTCCGAGTATAATAACAATATTCTCATATTGGACAGCATTGCACGTGACGGATACATAGGATCACATGGTGTGCATTTTTCCTATGAGAAGAAATTCCAGTTTATGGAGACAGCTCTCAAAGAGTTACGCCGGGAGAGCAGGAATAATCCACAATATCCGCTCAAAGAACAATATGAACTACTGCAGAACAACGCGAAACAGTTGGCTCATCAGATTCTGCAAAATATGCATTTACGTGCAGAACAAACGCCCGAACAAATGCTCCGGCGTTTACATACAAAACCAGCCGTAAGAGAATCACGCACAAGGAAAACAGTCCCACAAAAAACGGCTAAACAAAATAGACATATCAAAAAGTAACCTCAAAATCTCAATATCATGGAAATTATTGAAAACACGACATCATACGATGATACAGGCGTCAGAGTTTCGCACAAAAGAAACCCTCAGGGCGTGATTCCGAGAACCACCCGGGCAGATGTCGAAAACAGTGCTTTTACACAAACGTTTCGGGATTTGTTTACTAAAAATTACAATCCTGTTGCCATGCTGCGCCGGCATCATGAATTGCAGAAAAGCAAATGAACGGCTGCACACGGTCATAAACCCTCCCGATGGCGAAATCTCGGATTGCTATTGCGGGGAGAAAGTCCGATACAATTGATCCGAAGCCATTATCTGGATACTTTCAAAGATTACCTGACCCGATGGGAAAGAAACAGTGTCACGGATATAAACTGTGCATTGGAGCATTTGGGGTCTACACGTTTGTCTAACAGCAACGGAAAGACTTTCAAGATACTTAGATCCATCGATCGAATGATCGATAATCTAAAATATCCCAATGGCCCAGAGTTGGACAGAGAGTCTGCGATAACAGCAACTTATCGCTACATTTTTGCATCGCCTTACGATAACCGTTTTGCATCTCTTACTCCCGGAGAATTATGTTACCGGCTCAAACAGGCCGGCGTTACCGAAATGGATCTACAAGTCCAACGATATGAAGATATCTTGTCTGGCCAGCCCACCGCGACTCTCAGAATGGCGTCGATCAGCAATGGTAAAGCCTTTGTATTACGCCCGAAACAACCATTTACCCTGACAGCGGCTCCGGACGGGACTTTTCCGCTGCAGCTCCATCAACCTCCGCAGAAAAGCACCCCCTTACAGGAGCGTAAATATTCCATGCCCAAACAAAATACGTCCGTTCCCCCTGCAGAAAAAACGGTCACCGCGTCCGAAAAAGCGGCCAAAACAACAAGGAAGAAAGTGGGCCGCAAACCCAAAATTCGTCAATAATTTTTCATTCACCTTAAAACTACATCATTATGATTTGCGTTATTGCAGAAAAACCCAGCGTAGCACGGGAAATTGCCCGTGTATTGGGTGCCACACAAAAGCACGAAGGATACCTCGAAGGCAACGGATATGCCGTAGCATGAACGTTGGGCCATCTGGTCTCACTTGCCCTTCCTGTCGACTATGGGTTTACCCATGTCGATCGGGAGATGCTGCCGATTATTCCTGCAGCCTTTAAATTGGTCGTGCGAACCATTAAAACATCGGAGGGACCTAAAACGGATCCCGCTGCGCTTAAACAACTGGAAGTATTGCGTAAGCTGTTCCGCGAGTGCGACAAAATAGTCGTGGCCACGGATGCCGGACGGGAAGGGGAGCTGATCTTCCGCTACATATACGACTTTCTCGAATGCCGTAAACCGTTCGAACGTTTATGGATATCGTCCCTGACGGACAAAGCCATTGGCAAAGGATTCGAACAACTCCGCAAGGGGGCGGATTTCGATAATCTCTATTACTCGGCCAAAGCCAGACGCGAAGCTGATTGGTTGGTGGGGATCAATGCATCACAGGCACTAACGTTGGTCGCCGCCCGGGGAAACTATTCGTTGGGGCGTGTCCAAACACCAACTCTGGCGATGATTTGCCGTCGTTACCGGGAAAATCAGTCTTTCGTTCCCAAAACTTATCTTCAACTGCAACTCACTACCGAAAAAGACAAGGTTCGTTTCACAGCAATGCATGCCGAGAAATTCAGGGATTCCCAAAGTGCCCACCAGATACTCTCCGAGGCACAGGCGGCAAAATCCGTTATAGTTCAGGATATCCTGTGCAAAGAGATTTCTCAGGAAGCCCCCTTGTTACATGATCTCACCTCCCTGCAACGGGAAGCCAATACTCGTCTGGGATTCTCGGCCGATAAAACTCTCGGTATCGCTCAGTCGCTTTACGAAAAACAACTGATATCCTATCCGCGTACCGGAAGCCGGTATATCAGTCAGGATATTTTCGAGCAAATACCTGTCTTGCTTGGCAATCTCAAAAACCACATGCGTCTGGGGGCCTATGCCATCAAAATGGAACATGAAACCCTGAACAACCATTGTGTCGACGACACCAAACTAACCGACCACCACGCTTTGATCATTACCGAGAATGTTCCACAAACGCTTTCCGCAGACCAGAGCGCGGTGTACGAATTGATCGCAGGCCGTATGCTCGAGAGCTTCTCCGGGAAATGTGTAAAAACGGTTACATCCGTTACATTACTTTGCAATGAAGTGCCTTTCCATGCCAAAGGCATCGTCGTAAAAGTTCCCGGATGGAGGGCCGTGTTTGGTGTTTCTGCCGATTCTGAAAATGAGGAAGTCCCGGCGCTGCCTCCGCTGATCGGTGGAGAACAACTGCCTGTTGTCGATCTGTGTGCATTGGAGAAAAAAACAAAACCGGCTCCTCTTTACACCGAAGCTTCATTACTGGCCGCGATGGAGAGCGCCGGGAGGGAACTCGAGGATGAGGCACAACGGGAAGCAATGAAGGCTTCTGGTCTGGGAACCCCGGCTACTCGGGCAGGGATCATCGAAATCCTTCTTACACGAAACTACATCGAACGACAAGGAAAATCGCTTGTCCCCACGGCCAAAGGTCTGGAAGTATATGAAATCGTCCGGGAGAAACGGATTGCCGATATAGAGATGACCGGAATGTGGGAATTGGCATTGGGTAAAATCAGCGCCGGAGAAATCCGCCCTGTGACCTTTTCGAGCAGTATCGATGCTTATACCCGGCAAATCGTTTCGGAACTGCTTGCCGCACAAATCTCTCCCCGGCAGTTTGCTCATTGTGTCTGCCCCAAATGCCATAGCGGGCAGGTACATCTGTTTGCAAAGGTTGCCAAATGTGATAATCCGGATTGCGGACTCACCGTATTCCGGCAATTCAACGCCGTGATGCTTAGCGATGAATATCTATTGGCCATCTTAAACGGCCACAAAACCCCTTACCTGAAATTTGTCAGCAGGAAAACGAAAAAACCATATCAGGCTTCGCTCTTTCTGGATGACGAATATGCGGTAAAACTGGATTTCAAAGAGAGAAAACCCAATAAATAAAAAATGAGAATCCGATATGTTCATCATGCAAGAGATTGTCCTGTCATTCGGCAATCTATATCTATGACATTCCCGCCAATCAATGACTTCTAAAAATCTTATTTATGAAAACAAAAAACAATCCGGACAAATCTGGAGATCTTTATGTTAGTCCCGGTGCCGAAATCCTGAAAGAAGCATCCCTTACACTTCATGGAATGCCTGCCGGCCACCGGCAAAATCAGAACGAGGAATCTATAAAACATGCTGTGAGATCATACTTAAAGGATGCTGGCCGTCTTGTCATTTTTTTATACATTATTCGATTTCAAATCGCTATATACAAGCTAATTGAGCCTTTTGAACAGTTTAAAAAAAAGAAAGGCGAATTCGAGGGATAACCTCAAAAACTGAAAATGTATTGCCTAAAAGAATATTTTTGCTTCACAACCATTAATCTGCTGCGAGGGCAGCTTCTAACAATTAAAATTTTAAAGTATGAAAAAACTTATTTTTGCCGCAATGGCTACACTGGCTCTTGCTTCTTGCGCCAAAGAACTGGAAACTCAGGCTTTGGTTGATTTTGATGGTAGTCAGGTCTCAGTTTCGTTTGTTGCAGAACCGAACACACTTCAAACCCGTGCGTTTTTCGATAATGCTGCGTCGACGGAAACATGAGAGAAATCGCTCTCTTCACTGTCCATTTACGTTTTCAACAGCTCCGGCAGTCTATTAGTTCAACGTAAATTTACCAGTGCGGAGTTAACGAACAAGAAAGCCATCTTCGCATTGCCCCGGTCTGCAGCGGGAACGACCTGTAACTTTTATGCTGTTGCAAACCGCACCCTTCCCGAGATAGCAAATGAAGCCGCTATAAAAGGCATTCTGGAAGAAGACCCCGCAGCCTATAACGGAACTTTCGCGGAGGTAACGACCAAAGCCAAACGTACAGCTGGCTTTGTCATGAGCGGAATGGTCTCGAAAGCGGTCGGGGCAATCAATACGACCACAGAGGTTCCGGTCACACTTAAAAGAACGGTTGCTAAAATTGCCGTACAGACCACACTATCCGCTGATTTTTCCTCCCGGTATTCCGGTAAAGTACGGATCAACACGACTACCATCTCCCGTGCTGCCGGCAGCACCTCGCTCATGACTCCAGCCGGAGCCAGCACCGCAACGCCGTTCTCCCATACACAAACGGCCAATGAAGTTTCGTCTGCATTCAACAACCTGTTTTACATTTACGAAAACGGAAATCTATCGGCGGGCAGTCGTGTGCTGCTGACGATGGAGGGGACATACGACCGGGATGGTAACTTTTCTACTACCGGCGATCAAATGCCCATAACCTACACCTGTGAAATAAGCGGAACATCCAATAACGGTTCTATTCTTCGTAATGGATATTACCGGGTAGCGGTGTCCATTTCCGGTCTGATGGGACAGGATGTCAGTACCACCGTGACCGTAGCCGATTGGGAAGCTCCCCTCACACAGAGTATTAATCTGGGACAATAGAATCGTTGGCGCATAATGAGAAATCTGCTAACGCTTTATGTCCCGATAGAATTCTCCACAACGAACGGAGGAAAATCCGGGCGTCATGAAACGGCAGATTTCTCATTTTTCACTCATCCGCTGCAATTTCCTGAAGGGCAGTTAAGATCAGTTATTTACCAATCGACGGAATCTAATAAAAACTAAAGTCGTTGCGGAACGATCGTAAAAGATATAGAACAAAATAACGCTGTGACATATAAAGTGTTATTGTTAACGAAAAATGTTGCAATCATGAAAAAGACATTATTTGTCCTCTTTACTCTTCTGACTATGACCAGTATACACAACCGTGCGGTTGCTCAATATTTCGGCATCGGAATCAATGTGCCTGTCCTTGCGACAGGAACCATTAATGCGTCTTTTGAAGCGGCTGTCGCATCTCACTGGTCGTTGGACATCCCTTTTTACTGAAACCCAATTAAAACGGCAAAAGTGCAGATGCAATTGCTGGCAATACAACCGGGTGTCCGGTACTGGATATTCGAAGAATATGCCGGACATTTTATAGCGGCTCACCTGACAGCCGCAAAATATGACGCGGGAGGGAAACACTTCCACCGCAACGGGTGGCTTGCCGGAATAGGATTCTCATACGGATACGCATGACTGCTGAGTCCGCGTTGGAACCTCTCGGTAGAAGCCGGTCTGGGAATTTATTATATGATAGACGAAAAGCGGGATCATTGGGTGCCCGATGATCGGGATGAATATATCTATCACAACAAACGAATCACGTTGGGGCCGTCCAAATGTTCCATAGGATTTACCTATCTATTTTAAATACGATGATTATGAGAAAAAGCATCAAACGTGGAGTATGAATACTCCTTGTTTCTGTCGGAATGTTCGCAGGATGTACGGTTACCGGAGAACTCTCCCGTCGGGGAGCAAATGCGCTGCTACTGCACTCAACCAAAGTGCAGCGTGAAAATTATCAGCAGGAAAACCAACCCTCTTATATGAAGATAGAACATCCCGATGGCCGACCAACCGATTATCTGATTCCCACAACTACACTGGATAATGGAGAACGGATAATGAGCATCCAGTTGGACGAAGTGGTCGTGGTTGCCAAATCACGAACCCTTCCCGAACGGATGGGACGGGTCGGAGTCGATTTTGTGATCACACTGCCCAAAGCACTGCAGGGATCCTGCCGCAATGTCGTGGTTACTCCGGTGCTCCATAACAGGGGAGAACGAACTCCACTGGAAGAGGTGGCCATACGGGGTGCCTTGTTCAATAAGGTACAAATTAGGGATTACTGGCAGTATAACAGATACCTCGACGTGTACAAACCCGACAGTCTGAAAGCGGAATGGGCATTCGACCGTTTTGTCCGGTTCCCATATCCTGAAGATGTAAGACTCGATTCGGTATCGGTCGGACGAAAAGACATCTCCTATTTTTACACGCAGGAGGTTCCAACAGCAGAAGTAGGAAAACGGATGACTATTACAATCGAAGGACAAGTACAGGGACTCGATGGCAGTACCTATCAACTGCCGCCTTCGGATACTTTAGTGTATCACATATCTTCGATGCTGACCTTTGCCGATACGACTGCCAGATATGTTACCCGGATTATCGAGAAATTCGCTGAAGTTAAGGATCGGAATTACCTTGCATTTCCCGTCGGGAAAGCCATCATAGTCGACACGTTGGGAGATAATCGGAATCAACTTTTGCACATCGGTCAATTGATGGGTCGGTTGATTCATCAGCGCGAATTTTATATTGACAGCATTATTCTTTCCGCCTCTTCATCTCCTGAAGGCAGTAGCGTAATGAACCGGGCTCTGGCCTCGTCGCGGGCTTGTTCACTGAGTGGTTATCTTGCAGAACAGTTTCCCGACGCAGGACTCGATACGATGATTACAGTACGATCAAAAGGGGAAGATTGGGGACGGCTTGCGGAATTGATCCGGAAAGACTCCCTAATCGGTCACCGTAAAGAGATCCTCTCGCTGATTGAAACGGAACGGGATGTAGACCGTTGCGAAAACCTAATCCGTCAGCGATATGGAGAAGATTACTTGCATATTAAAAAATCGATCTACCCATTACTGCGATGCGTCGATTTTCGGTATGCTCTGCGCCGGGTAGGGATGATAAAAGATACGATCCATACCACAGAAATAGATACGACCTATCTCCGGGGCCGTCAACTGCTCGGAGACAGACGTTATAAAGAGGCGCTCGACGTACTGAGACCGTATAACGATCGCAATACCGCCATCGCACTGCTGTCGCTCGGATATGACGAACACGCTTATGAGATATTGTGCCGCGAACCCGTTTCCGCTATCCGGGAATACCTGCAGGCCATCGCATGCGCCCGCCTGAAACGACACGAAGATGCTCTCGCTCATTACACAGAAGCGGTAAGAATGGAACCGAATATGGAATACCGAGCCAGTTTGGACCCTGAGCTAAGTCAACTTCTAAAAAAGTAACGCTATGAAAAAAAGATTGAATATTTTGTCGACAGTGCTGATCATATGCAGCTTAAGCGCATTGAATGGATGCACACTCTACGAAGATGTAGATACCGAAATCAATAAATGCCCTCAAACAACTCCGACAATAGACCCTCTGCCTTGGGATCCCCAACCGGAAGACGAAACCGAAACAGGACATTAAAAGCTACGAGACTTACATCAACAGCCAATATAAGTCTCTGTTTTAATACCCATTGATAGATGTTATTATTTATGAGTTTAGTAATAAATAAACTTTGGGGGAGACGAATACTATTCCTGTGTAGTCTACGAGGATGGGGCTTTTGATTACCGAAACAGCAATCCGAAACAAATGCTAAACTCGACTTTAACAAGGTCAGTGAGTTCCGCCTGAAGCTTGTCTCGCTATTTTTCAAGGAACCTTATAGTTTCGTTTGTGGTGTGGACTGCACCTTTGTCCGGAACAGGCTGGCAAGCGAAGGGCCTCAGAAGTTCGATGTGGCGGTAATTTGCTTATTAAGACGGCGTATAACAATTCGCTTCTGCCGGTACCTCATGATGGCCTCGCCCTGTATCTTAATGGGCTACGGATTCATCCTCTCTTCGTACAGGGCTATGAGCCGAGCGTCGATCTTGTCGGTCTTGACTGTAGTAAGCACAGCTCTACCAAAGTTCTTTATCTTCAGCGGTTTCTCCATACTAACAGTAATCCCGGCGACATTGAACATATACAGCAGCAAAGCACTATTGTTCCCTGTCGCTTTCATGACACAGTGGATACTGCCGTCTTGGGGAAGAGTCCCGATGAACTTCTTTATCCCTGTCGTCGTGTTGTCGAAAGTATGGATTTGCTCGCCTTTGTCGAAGGAGTAGGCCACCACGAATAAAGTTTTACTCACATTGATTCCAATATACTTCATGCCCGTTCGGTTTTTAGTTTTAATGACATCGGTTTATTTGCATTAATACAAAAAAGTAATAAGCAAATTAGGAGATGTAATATCATTTCAATTTTCAGGTATTTACATCGGATTTGCCTGTCTTCGTTTCGCTATCATTGCTTTCAGCGTGTTTCGATTTTTCATAAATAACGGAAGCTTTGTCATCACTATTTTTTCATTCTGCCTAAAGTCCCGAAATTAATAGTGTCCGTTTCGGCTGTTTAACTTAAACTTAATTAATATGGGACATTTAAAATCTTATCTAAAAAAAGCAAAATGCATTCAGGAGATTATCTCTCGTCACTACGAACCCGGACGACAGGATCGGAATTTACGTGCGGTTCACCGACGCTACATCGAACCCCTGTTCGGGGTTTGTTACAAAAGCTGCCTGAGAGCATGGCATACGGACACATCAATATTAAATAGCGATCAAAAAGAAAAAAGGATGAAAAAGATTAGTGACTTTCATTTTACGGAAGGAAACATATATATGTTCTCAACGTGTCCTTTCGGTAGTTCCTCATGTGGGGTATACGGAATCTACGACCGAATGGACAACGGCCGTATCAGGCTGGAGGTTTTATGGTATGGAGGAAACATTCTGCTGTATAACGATTATCTGCCTATTCATTTCAGATACGTGCGTTGTGCGAAACCGGACGAAATACGCGATTTTTGCTTTGCATACGGTTACCGACGACGTGAAATGGAACAGCATCATATGTGATATTCTGCAATCGATCTTTTAGTGTAGCTCCGATTTCGGATTATCTGCTTGCATGACGATAAATTTAACTATTTTTGTGCAAAATGAAACGGATGAGATGATCGTGAAATAGACATACACGATAAAATATCGAATAAACTTTAACTGTTTATTTCCATTCTGAAAAAATACCACATTACAAAAGACGGGAAGTTTGAACAGTTGGAGCTTGTGCGACGTGCACGGGCTTTAACTTATTTCCGTCCGGTTTAGTGGTATTTACCGCATAATGTAAGTTGTAAGTCCGTGCATATTTTATATCATCAAATCCCATATCCCCTATTTATTTCTCCATCCTACGAAAGGTACTTCCGGTTTCTTTCCCTGTACAACCCGATTAATCTCGTCCCTGTAAACTTCCAAATGATTGCGGAGATTCCATATTCCACAGGCACTGGCAGTAAATATTTTCTTGCCAGTATCGGCAGAAATCACTATATCTACAGCGAATTTTATCATAAACCTACCGATAATATACTACTTAATATGGTATTCCGGAGCGCACGGCCTGTAAATACTGTGCTATGGGCAGAATAGAGAACGCATTCCTTGTCGACAAAACTTGGATATCCCCGCAGATGCGCTTTTACCCCAAAGTGCGAAACTTAATGCTAGACCCATGCTGAACGCGTTGCGGGAACAAAAAGAGGCGAAACTGGCGGGAGGTATCGACCATCGCACCCAGATCAACCTGACATATAACTCCAACCATCAGAAAGGCAGTCGGCTGACACATGACCAAACCCGTTACATATTCGAGACGAATACCATCGGTGTCACAGACCAAAATGTTAATGTGGACAATATTATCGAGATGACAAAACACTTTCGTTGTATCCTTGATCATCGACAGAGCGCAGGAGAAAGTTTCTGAAGCTCTTGTCAAAGAGTTATTGTGTTATATGGGAATGTGTGTTATCCATAAATAACCATTGATATACATCTATGATCAAAGCAATCGTCTCTGGAAGGCTTCTTTTATTGTCAATGAAGGATTGAAGGACTCCCTCATAATTTAAAGTCAGGGAGCATGCTCCGACAGCATGCTCCCTGACTTAATCAAGGCGTACTCCATATGATTCTTACCGAGTTTTGTCCCGGTCGTCTGCCGGTATCACAGTGCCATTTTTATTTCTCCCAGTTTGGATGCTAATGCTGCCATATCATTTCGTGTCTTTTCGTTAATAACTCTGGCATAAATCTGAGTCGTTTTGAGATTGGTATGTCCGAGCATCTTACTGACCGTTTCCATAGGAACTCCGTTCGTAAGGGTAATGGTCGTGGCGAACGTATGCCGGGCGAGGTGGAATGTCAGATTTTTCTCAATGCCGCATAAGTCGCCGATTTCCTTCAGATAAGCATTCATCTTCTGATTACTTAGCACCGGAAGCAAAGGCTTCGAGGATTTGGACGATTCGGCTGTATGCTTGTATTTTTCCAAGATTGCCAAAGGAACGTCCAACAAAGGAATCTTGACGTCCGTACCGGTCTTTCCCCGTTTGGTTACAATCCAAGGCCGGCCGTCGAATCTTTCTTGTATCTCTTCCTTTTTTAACTTTTTGGCATCGATATAGGCCAAGCCCGTAAAGCAGGAAAAGACAAAAATATCCCGAACATGAGTCAACCGTTCGCAGGAAAACTTTCTATTCATGATGGTTTGGAGTTCGGACATGGTCAGGTAACCACGGTCGACCGGTTCGAGTTTAATATCGTAAGAGGAAAAAGGATCGGTAACGATCAATCCGTCTTTGATGGCATTGATGAAAATAGTGTGTAACCCTTGCATGTATTTGGTTGCGGTATTGTGGTTACAGCCATGTGTACGTAAATAAAACTCATATTTGGAAAGAAATGCGGTATTAATCTCCGGCAAAGAGAAATCTGATCGCCTGTATTCTTCCGTTAAGAACGTTTTCAAATGGGCGTAATTTCTACAAATTTTTTGATAGGTAGCTTCTGAAATCTTGATTTTTACTTGTCTTTTCTTTTCTTGAAGGTGCTCCTCCCAAAGTTTCATTAACGTATGTTCGTAAACGGGGTGTCCCAAGTAAGTATTTTTAACTTTCTCGGCAGTCACATAAGGATTGTATTTATGCATCTCATCATAGACTTCCTGTAATTTGGCATTGATAAACGCAAGCCGGTTATTCATTTCATTTACCTTAGCGACAGACCCGTAGGTGCGTTCGACTCGCTGGAATTTTTGATTCCAGTGTTCCGGAGCAACTTTCATTTGAGTGGTAAACTGTTTCGGCTGGCTGCCGTTGACACTGACACGTCCCATAATGGGCACACAACTTCCTGCTGGAAGATTTTTATCCCCCTTCAGGTAAAAGTAAACTTTGAATGTAGTTTTCATAATTTTTCTTATTTAGTTGCAAAACTTACCGTTACGAAATTACATCAGCACAATGAAATCTCAGAAGGTTTTTGCAGCCATATAAGACTGGTAGTAAGACAAATCCGGACAAAATTTGTTACCTAAACCGGGTTTAAAAAACGAGGTAACGATTTAGTAACAAAAACCTGTCGTTTTACGCCGTTTTTTGTCGTGTTATGGCTTGTTACCGGGAAAAGAAAAATCCTGCAAGTGCTTGATCTTGCAGGATTTGACGTGTGGATGTCGCCTTATGGCTCCTTAGGTGGCGGAGAGGACGGGATTCGAACCCGTGGAGCCAGTTGCCCAGCTCGGCAGTTTAGCAAACTACTGGTTTCAGCCACTCACCCACCTCTCCGTGGCCATAGCCTGAAATAATTACCGTGCAAAAGTATGGTTTACTTTTCAAAAACGCAAATCTTTTTTCGACGCGCGGAAAAATAAATCCCTAAAGTTCCGGACGGTCCCCGGCAGACCGGCTTTTTCGGAACGACTGCCCGTGCGTCACCGCACCCGACTCGCCGGACAAATCGCCCTCCGATCTAAAAAATAAATTTCGAACTGATCTCCCGATAATCGTGCACCCGTTCGATGACGTCGGCAAAAATGTCGGCCACGGTCAGCACGGTAAATTTCGAGGTATCTTCGTCTTTTTTCAGCGGAATCGTATCCGTTACGATCACTTCCGACAGTGCGCTGTTATTGATTCGGTCGTAGGCCGGCCCCGACAGTACCGGATGCGTCACGGCGGCGCGGACGCTCGAAGCGCCGAGCTCCATGAACATATCGGCCGCTTTGGTAATCGTGCCCGCCGTATCGATCATGTCGTCCATGATGATGATATTCCGGTCTTTGACCTCGCCGATCGCCGTAATTTTCCCTACGACGTTGGCCTTTTCGCGCTGCTTGTGGCAAATGATCATCGGCGCGTTCAAGTGCTGCGAATAAGCGTTCGCCCGTTTGGCCCCCCCCATGTCCGGCGCGGCGATCGACAGGTTTTCGATATTCAGATTTTTAATGTAGGGAACGAATATGCCGCTCGCATAGAGATGATCGACCGGGATATCGAAAAATCCCTGAATCTGGTCGGCATGTAGGTCCATGGTCATGATCCGGTCGACGCCGGCGGCGCGCAACAGATTGGCAACCAATTTGGCTCCGATCGAAACCCGCGGACGGTCCTTGCGATCCTGCCGCGCCCAACCGAAATAGGGCATCACGGCGATCACCCGGTGCGCCGACGCCCGGTGCGCCGCATCGATCATCAGCAACAGTTCCATCAGATTGTCTGCAGGCGGGAAGGTCGACTGCACGATAAAAACGGTGCATCCCCGGATGCTTTCGTCAAACGCGGGCTGGAATTCGCCGTCGCTGAACTCCAAAACCTGGGAATCGCCCAGATCGACCCCGAAATTCGCAGCGATCTTCTCGGCCACGTAACGGGAACCACGGCATGAAAAAATTTTAAGCTTGTGAATTGCCATTATCTGAAGAATTTCATTTGCGCGCAAAGGTACGCCAATTTCGTGGAAAAAGGGGGATTAATTTTAACTTTTTATTCATAAAATATCGGAATCCGGCGCAAAAAGGCTGGGCGACAAATCCGAACGGTTTCATTCCGTATCCCCGACCGTCTCCAAACAATGTCCGATAAAATCAAGCACCTCGTCCCGCCCGGTCTTTTTTTCGGAAGAGGTACGGAACACCGGCGGCAGCTCTTCCCATGTTTCCAGCATTTTCCGGCGGAATTTCGCCATATTGGACGACGTGCGGTCATCGGACTGTTTGTCGCATTTGGTGAATATCAACCCGAACGGCACGCCGTGTTCGCCGAGCATCCGGATAAAATCGAGGTCGATCTTCTGCGGATCGAGCCGGGAATCGATCAGCACGAACAGGAAAACCATCGCCTCCCGTTTCTGCACGTAATCGGTAATCAGCTTCGAGAACTCCCCGCGCTGGTTTTTCGAAACGCGCGCATAGCCGTATCCGGGCAAATCGACCAGATACCACTTCGCATTGATTTTAAAATGATTGATCAACCGGGTTTTACCGGGAGTCGAGGAAACTTTGGCCAATCCCGGACGATCGGTCAGCATGTTGATCAGCGACGATTTGCCGACGTTCGAGCGGCCGATCAGCGCAAATTCCGGCAAACCGTCCGTCGGACATTGGCTCAACTTCTGGCTGCTGACAGTAAAAACGGCGGAAGAGATGTGCATACGGACTGATTTTTTACAAAGGTAACGAAAAATCCGGGTTTCGCACGCCCTGCCCGCCGGAGGCGGAACACCGCTGCGGATTATTTTTTATCTTTGCACGTGACACGCCGGACCGTTCCCCGGATAAACGGGACGGAGCGGGATATCCGTCCCGGTGCCGGCTATCGTAAAAACGACGAATCATTCAAAAACGCAAAATTATGGCAACTGTAGAAACGATCTATCTGGGCGGTCTCCGTACCGAAGCCACCCATGTCCAGTCCGGAACGAAAATCCTGACCGACGCTCCGACCGACAACCACGGCAAAGGAGAAGCCTTCTCGCCGACCGATCTGGTAGCCACGGCGCTCGGAAGCTGTATGATGACCATCATGGGCATCGCCGCGCAGACGCACGGTATCGACATCGACGGCACGAAACTGCACATCACCAAAATCATGAGCGCATCGCCGCGGCGGATCGGCGAAATCGTCGTCGAAGTGCATTTCCCAAAACCGATCGCCGATCCGAAACAGCGCGAGATTCTCGAACGGGCCGCGGCTACCTGCCCGGTCGCCCAGTCGCTGCACCCGGACTGCAAACAGACCGTCAGCTACCGTTACGGCGAATAACCGCCGATCGACCGGTGCGCGGCGCCGGTTCGTCCGGCCCCGCGCTTTCTAAAAACATTATGCTATGTTCACTTTTACCATTGCATTGCTCGCCCTGATCGCAGGCTATTTTTTCTACGGCAAATTCGTCGAAAAAATATTCGGGGTCGATCCGGCGCGTAAAACGCCGGCCTATACGAAACAGGACGGCGTAGACTACATCCCGATGCCGACGTGGAAGATTTTCATGATCCAGTTCCTGAACATCGCCGGATTGGGGCCGATTTTCGGCGCGATCATGGGAGCCAAATTCGGGACGGCGTCTTACTTATGGATCGTGCTGGGCAGCATCTTCGCCGGCGCCGTACACGATTTTCTGGCAGGCATGATCTCGCTGCGCAACGGCGGGGAGAGCCTGCCGGAAACCATCGGCCGCTACCTGGGAGTCAACTTCAAACAATTCATGCGCGGCTTTACGGTGCTGCTGATGGTGCTGGTCGGCGCCGTATTCGTTGCGGGGCCGGCCGGTCTGCTGGCCAAACTGACCCCGGAGAGCCTCGACCTGTCGTTCTGGGCGACGGTCGTATTCGTTTATTATGTGCTGGCTACGCTGCTGCCGATCGACAAGATCATCGGCAAGATCTACCCGATATTTGCCATTGCATTGATATTCATGGCAGCAGGCATTCTTTTTATGATCTTCTGGCATCATCCCGCCCTGCCGGAACTGACCGACGGCATCGCCAATACGCATCCGGACGGCCTGCCGATCTTCCCGATGATGTTCATTTCGATCGCCTGCGGAGCGATTTCGGGATTCCACGCCACGCAGTCGCCGCTGATGGCTCGCTGCATGACCAATGAAAAATACGGCCGGCCGGTATTCTACGGCGCCATGATCACCGAGGGGATCGTCGCCCTGATCTGGGCCGCTGCCGCAACCTACTTTTTCCACACCGAAGAGGGCAGCGCGCTGTTCGCCGCCGGATCGGGGAACGACAACGCCGCCGTCATCGTCGACTCGATCACCAAAGAGTGGCTGGGCGTCGTGGGCGGCTTCCTGGCCATATTGGGCGTCATCGCCGCACCGATCACCTCGGGGGATACGGCTTTCCGCTCGGCCCGGCTGATCGTCGCCGACTTCCTGCGCGTCGACCAGAAACCGATCCTGAAACGGCTGATGATCTCCGTTCCGCTGTTCGTCGCGGGTTACATCATCCTGCACGCCAATTTCTCCGTACTGTGGCGCTACTTTGCCTGGTGCAACCAGACGCTGGCCGTCTTCACGCTATGGGCGCTGACGGTCTATCTGACCCAGAAACGCAAACCGTACGTTATCACGCTGATCCCCGCGCTGTTCATGACGGCCGTTTGCTCGACCTATATCCTGATCGCACGGGAGGGACTGCACCTGCCGCAAGAACTGGCCTACTGGCTCGGCGGAGCCGTTACCCTGTTCATATTCGTCCTGTTCCTCGTGTGGCGCAACAAATACCTGCGGCGGAACCCGACGATTTGACCGGTACGGATCATCAATCAAACGAAAAGGGATTTTCATGCGGAAAATCCCTTTTCGTTTGATCCCTGCCGCGGCCGTACCGCCGGCGCGAAAACGGTTCGCAAGCTAATTTCCGAAAACCCCGGCCAATGCAGCCCGGATCCGCTCGAAAATCTGCGGCGGCGGCAGCATCGTCCCGTCGTCGCCGGCGCAGTCCACCACCCGGAACCGGTCGTCGCGCTCCGCCTGACCGAGATACACCTCGCGCACCCGTTGCTGCAACGTCAGCGACGCCTCGTGAATATCCTTTTTTCCGTGCAAATAACCGCGGTCGTCCCCTTCGCGCACCTCTTCGAGTTTACGCCGGGTAAATCCGAACGGAACGTCCAGAAACAGCGAAACGTCCGGCTGCGGAATTTTATGATAATCATACTCCAGATCGACGATCCAGTCCCGCAACCGCTCGCGGGACGCCGCATCTCCGATTTTGGCGCACTGGTACGCCACGTTCGAATAGACGTAACGGTCGAGGATCACGAATTTCCCCTCGTCGAGCCACCGCCGGATCACCGGCGCGGCGTCGGCGCGGTCGCCCGCGTACAACAATGCGACCACATACGGATCGACGGCATCCACTGCTCCCAATTCGCCGCGCAGAAAGCGGGCGATCAACTCGCCGTAAATCGGCGCGTCGAAACGCGGGAAATGCAAGTATTCGTAACGCAGGCCGCGCGAAGCGAGCAACTGCTGCAACAGGTCGATCTGGGTCGATTTTCCGGCTCCGTCGAGCCCTTCGAGAACAATCAGCGACATATTTATTGATTCGGTTTCTATCGTTTACCGCCGGGGCTACGCCCGCAGCATATCCAGCGCACGGATCAGTCCGTCCGCGAAAACATCCACTTCTTCGATCGTATTGTACATCGCCAGCGACGCGCGTATCATCGACGTGATGCCGTAGTGCGTCATCACCGGTTCGGCGCAATGCGTTCCGGTGCGTACGGCCACGCCCAGCTTATCGAGAATCATCCCCGCATCGTACGGATGCACTCCTTCGGCGCCGAACGACACGATGCTGCATTTCCCGGGCTGCGTCCCGTAAATCCGCACGCCGGGGATTGCCGAAAGACGCTGCGTTGCATAATCTTTCAGCGCCGTTTCATGGCGGTGCGCCGCCTGCAGGTCGATCCCGTTCAGGTAACGGATCGCCTCGGCCAGTCCGATCGCTCCGATATAGTTCGTGGTTCCGGCTTCGAATTTCAGCGGCAGTTCGGCATAGGTCGTCCCGGAAAACGACACGGTCCCGACCATATCGCCGCCGCCCATAAACGGCGGCATTTCGTCCAGCAGACGCTCTTTCCCGTACAAGACGCCTATTCCGGTCGGCCCGTATAACTTATGGCCCGAAAACGCGTAAAAATCACAATCCAATGCCGCGACGTCGACTCCGCCGTGAACAATTCCCTGACATCCGTCGACCAGCACCGGCACGCCGCGGTCATGCGCCATAGCGATTACGGCAGACAGGTCGGGGCACGTTCCGAGTACGTTGGAAGCCTGCGTGATGCAGACGATCCGCGTGCGGTCGTCGATCAGTCCGGGCAGTTTCTCGATTTCGAGCCGGCCGTCGTCCGCGAACGGCACCACGCGCAGTTCCGCTCCTTTCCTCCCGCAGATCAACTGCCACGGAACGATGTTCGCATGATGCTCCATCTCGGTCGTGACAACATTGTCGCCGGGTCCGATATAACGCTCCCCGAAGCTATACGCCACCGTATTGATCGCCGCCGTAGCTCCAGCCGTAAACACGACCTCGCGCGTCGAACCGGCCCCGATAAACGCCGCGATGTCCCGCCGCGCGGCCTCGTATTCGTCCGTACAGGTTTCGCTCATAAAGTGCAGGCCCCTGTGTACGTTGGCGTTCATCTCGCGGTGCAGGTAATCGACCTTATCGATCACCGCATACGGCTTCTGGGCCGTAGCGCCGTTATCGAAATAGACCAGCGGCTTACCGTAAACCCGGCGGGAAAGCACCGGAAAATCGGCGCGTATTTTCTGAACATCGAATTCCATTACATCCGTTCGATTTTATCCGCGGCCAGCCGTTCGATCCGCTCGGTCAGACCTTCGACCGGCGTCCGCTCGACCACCTGATTAATAAAACCGGCCATTTGCAGCCGCCGCGCCGTCTGCTCGGGAATCCCGCGCTGGCGCATGTAATAAACAGCCTCTTCGCTCAACTGCCCGACGGTGGCCCCGTGGCTGCATTTGACGTCGTCGGCATAAATTTCCAGTTGCGGTTTCGCATAAATATGCGCTCCGTCGCCGAGCAGCAGGTTGTTGCTTTGCTGGTAAGCCTGCGTTTTCTGGGCGTCCTGCGCCACGTAAATACGGCCGCTGAATACGCCGGTTCCGCCGTCCGAAGCAATCCCCTTGAACACTTCGTAACTGGTGCAATCGCGCGAAATATGCCGGATATCGGTCGTAAAGTCGATATGCTGTCCCGCGCCGCTCAGCATCAACCCGTCGGTATGGTTCTCGGCTCCGCGCCCTTTCAGCGCGACATGCTGATCGCCCCGGATCAGCCGACCCTCCAGTCCCACCGATAGCGTATGCACGCGACTCGACGCCTGCTGCTCGGTGAAGCTGCCGGACACGATCGACGAACGGCCGTTCAGCCGGAACAGTTCGACGATATCGGCACGGGCGTCCTCGGCGGCAAAGACCTCGCGCACCTGGCAGTCGAAATAGGTCTCATCGCTCGCCGAACGGTTTTCGATCACCACCTGCGCCCGGCTTCCGGATTCGAAAACGAACAGGTTGCGGGCAAATCCGGCCAACGACTCGCCCTCGCTGTAATACGAGAACGAAATCACGAACGGACGCTCCGCCCGAACTCCCTGCGGCACGTATACGAACGCGCCGTCCTGCGCGAACACGGTATTGAGCGCCGACACGGCGTCGCCCTGCGACTCGGCAAGTTGGTTATAATAACGCTCCACCAGTTCCGGATAAGCTTTCGCGGCCGCAGCCAGCGACCCGAAAATTACCCCGTTTTCGGATCGTGTCAGCGGTTGTTCCGACGTACAGAACCCGTTCAGCAACGAAAGCCGTTCGCCTTCGGCTTCCGGCATCGCCAAAGCCGCCGACGGATAGGACGGAGTGAAATAACGTTCGTATTCCTGCTGAAAAAGATTCCGCAAATCGGTGTAATGGTAACGGTCGCCGTACCCCGAACCGCGCGGCGGAATACCCAGCAGGTTGAACGTCTCAAGCGCTCCCGCGCGCGGACGGTTCAACGGCGCGGGCAATCCCTCGCCGATGATGTCGGCACCCGCCAGGTACAGCTCCACCAGTTGTTTCTCCAATGAGCTTTCCATCGCTTATTTATATTCGTTGATCAGCCAATCGTAACCCTGCTCTTCCAGTTTCAGCGCCAATTCGCGGCCGGCCGAATGGATGATCCGACCGTTGTAGAGCACGTGCACCACGTCGGGAACGATGTAATCGAGCAACCGCTGGTAGTGCGTAATGACTACCGTCGCATTGTCGGGCCGCTTGAGCTTGGCCACTCCGGTAGCCACGATCCGCAGCGCGTCGATGTCGAGCCCGCTGTCCGTTTCGTCGAGGATCGCCAGCTTCGGTTCGAGCATCGCCATCTGGAAAATCTCGTTTTTCTTCTTTTCTCCGCCCGAGAAACCTTCGTTGACGGCGCGGCTGGTCAGCTTGCTGTCGATCTCGACCACCTTGGCCTTCTCGCGCATCATCCTCAGGAATTCGGCCGACGATAGCGGCTCCAACCCCTGGTATTTGCGCTTCTCGTTGACCGCATACTTCAAAAAATTGGCCATGCTGACGCCGGGAATTTCGACCGGGTACTGGAATCCGAGGAACAGTCCCGCCCGGGCCCGGTCTTCGACGCTCATGTCCAGCAGGTTCATTCCGTCGAACGACACCTCGCCTTCGGTCACTTCGAACCGTTCGTTCCCGGCCAGCACCGAAGCCAGCGTACTTTTGCCCGAGCCGTTCGGCCCCATGATCGCATGCACCTCGCCGGCCCGCACCGACAGGTCGATTCCTCTGAGTATCTCCTTGCCGTCTACTACGGCGTGCAGATTCTTAACCTCCAACATATAAAGTATCTTTTAAGCGGTAGTCCGCACTCCGTATCCCCGGAGCGCGAATGTCCGATCCGTTAATCTCCTCTTTCGTCCGGCGGCGAAACGGCCCCGCCCTCGTTCTGCATCCGGCGGCTTTTTTTCAACGCCTGGTCGATGATGTAGAGCAACTGTCCGTTCACGCTGCGAAACTCGTCGGCGGCCCACTTCTCGATCGCTTCCATCCGCCGGGAATCGATCCGCAGTATGAACGTTTTTTGTTTTATCTCTTTAGCCATCCGCCTTGTCTCTCTTCGCTACTGGTGCAGCGTTCCGGTATTCACGACCGGCTGCGCCTGTTCGTCGGCACAGAGCACCACCAGCAAATTACTTACCATCGCCGCTTTCTTATCTTCGTCGAGATCGACCACCTTTTCGGCGGCCAGCCTATCGAGCGCCATTTGCACCATCGTCACCGCTCCCTCCACGATCTTTTCGCGGGCCGAAATGATCGCGGCAGCCTGTTGCCGGCGCAGCATCACCGCGGCGATCTCCGGCGCATAGGCCAGGTAATTGATTCGCGCTTCGACCACTTCGATCCCGGAGATCGCCAGCCGCGAATTGAGTTCGTGCTCCAACCGATCGTTGATCTCCTCGCCGCCGGAACGCAGTGTCACTTCGTCGGACGACTCGTTGTTATCGTAGGCGTACTCCCCGGCCAGACTCCTCAGCGCCGCATCGCTCTGCACGCTGACGAAATTCTGGTAAGCGGCCATCCGCGACGCCAGCGTCTCGCGCTGCTGCACGGCGACCACGCCGCCTTTCACCGGAACCGCCCTGACGCCGGACGTTTCCTGGCTGTCGATCTCGAACATCGCTTTATAAGTATCCTTCACCCTCCATACCAGCACGAGCCCGATCATCACCGGATTGCCGGCCTTGTCATTCACCTTGATCGGCTCGATGTCGAGGTTGCGGGCCCGGTACGTCATTTTTTTCTTCGCGTAGAAAGGATTCACCCACCAAAAACCGTTGTCGTTCAACGTCCCTTTGTAGACCCCGAAAAAAAGCATTACGCGCGCCTCGTTCGGCTCGATCATCATAAATCCCGGAAGACACAGCACGAACAGTAACAAACACAACCCGCCCCATACGGGCATCGCCTGCGTCAAGAGCCAGACGCCGCCCACGAACAGCAATAACATGACTGCCAGCATCGAAAAACCGGACATCCGGAACCCGGCAAATTTCTTTTCATTCTTTTCCATAACCGCCCTTTTTAAAAATAATATCAAAATGATATCACAATAATATGGAAAACGATTTGCAAATCCAAATTTTCACCTACGAAAATCATCCGACACTGCCTTCGAGGCTGATCGACAGCAATTTCTGCGCTTCGACGGCAAACTCCATCGGCAGCTTATTCAGCACTTCGCGGGCATACCCGTTGACGATCAGACCGACAGCGTCTTCGGTCGACAGTCCGCGCTGGTTACAGTAGAACAACTGGTCTTCGCCGATCTTCGACGTCGTCGCCTCGTGCTCCACGACCGCGCTGCGGTTGTTCACCTCTACGTACGGGAACGTATGCGCCCCGCAACGGTCGCCGATCAGCAGCGAATCGCACTGCGAAAAGTTACGCGCGCCTTCGGCCTTCGGCGAGACCCTGACCAATCCCCGATAGCTATTCTGACTGCGGCCGGCCGAGATCCCCTTACTGACAATCCGGCTGCGGGTATTCCGCCCGAGATGAATCATCTTGGTTCCGGTGTCGGCCTGCTGGAAATTGTTCGTCACCGCCACCGAATAGAATTCGCCGACCGAATTGTCGCCGGCCAGAATACAGCTCGGATATTTCCACGTCAACGCCGAACCGGTTTCGATCTGCGTCCACGACAGCCGGGCGTTCTCGCCGCGGCACATGCCGCGTTTGGTCACGAAATTATAGATCCCGCCATTGCCGTCCTTGTCGCCCGGATACCAGTTCTGCACGGTCGAATACTTAACCTCGGCGTCCTTCATCACAACGATTTCGACGACGGCGGCATGCAATTGGTTTTCGTCGCGCTGCGGCGCGGTACACCCCTCCATATAGCTGACGTAAGCTCCTTCGTCGGCCACGATCAGCGTCCGTTCGAACTGGCCGGTTCCGGCCGCGTTGATCCGGAAATAAGTGCTCAGCTCCATCGGGCAGTGCACTCCTTTGGGAACGTAACAAAACGAACCGTCCGAGAAAACGGCCGTATTCAGCGCGGCGAAGAAATTGTCGGTGTACGGAACCACGCTGCACATGTACTTACGCACCAGCTCGGGATAGTCCCGCAGCGCTTCCGAGAACGAACAGAAAATGATTCCTTTTTCGGCCAGCGTTTCGCGGAACGTCGTTTTGACCGACACGGAGTCCATCACCGCGTCGACCGCCACACCCGCCATCAGCATCTGTTCTTCGAGCGGCACGCCGAGCTTATCGAACGTCGCCTTCAGCTCCGGATCGACTTCGTCCATACTGGACAGTTTCGGTTTCTGCTTCGGCGCGGCATAATAAATAATATCCTGAAAATCGATCTCGGGCAGATCCAGATGCGGCCAGCGCGGCATCGTCATCGTCAACCAGTGCCGGTAAGCCTTCAGCCGGAATTCGGTCATCCACTCCGGCTCGCCTTTTTTGGCCGAGATCATCCGGACGACCTCCTCGCTCAATCCTTTGGGAATGGTTTCGGTATCGATGTCGGTCACAAAACCATACTTATACTCACCGTTGGTGACTTCGTTCAGTATATCGTCTTTCTCTTCCATCCGACTTAATTTTAAGAATCAATCCGGGAAACAATCCATAATTTCCGCAAAGGTAAACCACAAGAAGCTATCCTGCAAAATTATGTCTTCCTGCGAAATGCCCATGCAGAATTTAAGCCAAAAAACGCGAGCCGCCCCGTTCCCCGGAACAAAACGGCCTCTCTCCTCCGTACCCGCCGCCGACCCGGTATGTTCCGCTTTCTCCGAAAAAACCGTCCTTCACATCGCCAATCCTTCTTCAGGATACAATAGTACTCAATTTTTTACACTTTTGCAGACAAAATCATCCCCGATCCGACTCTTCCCGACGATTCTCCGGCAACGTCCGTTGCGCACGCATAAAAAGGCCCGGCGGAACTCCGTCCGCCGGGCCGAAACCGGAAAGCCTTCCCGGCCCTTATCAGCCATGCTCAGCAACTATTGCTGCGGCATGCTTTTGAACAGTTCGTCGTATTTCTTGAAGTTCTCCATCATCGCGGGAGAAGTATCGCGCAGGCGGAAATAAACGCTCTTCAGCAATTCGACGGTCGTAGGATCGTCCGGCTTGGCCACATGCGCTTTTTCGAGCGGAGCAAGTATATCCACATAAGCCTGATCGACCTCCTTCATCGCCGCATCGCGTTCTTCGCGGCTGGTGAACGATTTTTTGTTGAATTCCTCGGTTTTCAGGTCGGCCTGACGGATCAGCATCAGCGAATAGTTGAAATTATTCGTGAATTCGTCCGGAGCCAATTCGAGCGCCTTGCCGAAAGCCTTCAACGCTTCCGGCGTATTGCCCAGTTTGTCGTAAATAGTACCCAAGCCTGCCCACAACTCGGCATTGTTCGGATCGTTGGCAATACCCTGCTGGATATAAGGAATAATGGTATTGGGATCTTCGCCCGTCTCCGAATACAGCACGATCAGCTGTTCGAGGATCTGGTTGTTTTTAGGATATTTGCCAAGGCCGGTAACCAATGCCTCTTTCGCTTTTTCGAAATCCTTCTGCGCCCGGTAGCAGTGATACAAATAATAGTAAGCCTCCCCGTTGCTTTCGTAACCGTTGGCGATCGCATCGTTCAAGTATTTGACCCCCTTGTCGAATTTGCCGGTGAGCGTATACAGGTAGCCGGCATTGAAACAGCAGACCGTATCGATTTTGTTCAACGGAGCCTGATTCTGCACATCGTAAGCCGCGGCGAACGCATCGGCCGTCGGGTCGAATTCACGCATGACATACAGGTTGTCGGCATCCTGCTTATAAGCGTCCGCAATCTTTTTGAATCCCTCGGCAACCTTTGCCTCCGCATCCTTCGGTTCCAGCTCGTAAGCCTTCTTATAGGCAGCCGCAGCCTTTTCGAGCGCATTGTCGACGATCGTTTTTTTCATTTTCCAGAAATAAACGGCCCCGTCTTTCAGGTAAAGATCGAAATAGGGATACGACCATTTCACATACTCGGTTCCGGCTACATTCTCGGTTCCTTCCTCAGGCTTCGGGAAAAGAACCTGCGCGGTCAGTTGATCCAGTCCCCGATACAGTCCGGTAGCCGCAACCGTCCCGGCTTCCAGGTAAGCATTTCCCAGATCGATCCAGGAACTGGCCCGCGCGCCCCGTTTCGGAGTCTGGCTGTCGAGCTCCAGCTTTTCCACTTTCTTAATAATGGCGGCCTCGTCGAACTTGGCCTCCTGTGCCTGCGCGGTACCCGTAATTCCCAGCGCGGCAACTGCAACGAACAAAAACAGACGTTTCATGATTCAGCTTTTTAATAATTATTCAATATTGTTTTCAGAGGCGTCCGCCGTCGGTTGAGCACCGTTCCCGCCGGACTCTTCTGCGACTCCTGCCTCGGAATCGTTGTCCTCCTCGCTCTTGGGTACCGGAACAACGGAAGCGATCGCATCGTTATTGCGCAGGTTGATCACTTTCACACCCTGGGTGGCGCGGCCGGCCAAACGGATATCCCCGACCGGGATACGGATCGTCAGCCCCGATTTATTAATGATCATCAGATCGTTCTCGTCGGTCACCGACTTGATGGCGATCAGCTTGCCGGTTTTCTCGGTAATCTGCAGCGTCTTGACCCCTTTCCCGCCGCGGTTCGTAATACGGTAGTCGTCCAGGTCGGTGCGTTTGCCGTAACCGTTTTCGGAAACGACCAGAATATCCTCCTTGACATCCTTTTCGACACAAATCATGCCGACCACCTCGTCGTCGTCGTCGATGGTAATCCCCTTGACGCCGGCGCCGGTACGACCGATCGGACGGACGACCTCTTCGTTGAAACGAATCGCTTTGCCGTTCTTCGCAGCGATAATCACTTCGCTGTGCCCGCTGGTCAGCACGGCTTCGAGCAACTGGTCGCCCTCTTTGATCGTGATGGCGTTCACGCCGTTCTGCCGTGGACGCGAATAGGCTTCGAGCAGCGTTTTTTTCACGATACCGGCTTTGGTACACATGATGATATAGTTGCTGTTCACATACTCCTTATCGTCCAGGCGACGGACGTTGATGTAGGCGCGCACCTTGTCGTCCGGCTCGATTTGGATCACGTTCTGGATCGCGCGGCCTTTCGAAGCCCTCGCCCCTTCCGGAATCGCATAAACTTTCAGCCAGTAGCAGCGTCCTTTTTCGGTGAAGAACAACATCGTGTTGTGCATCGTGGTCACATAGATGTGCTCGATAAAATCTTCGTCGCGCGTCGCACTGCCTTTTACGCCGACACCGCCGCGATTCTGCGTGCGGTACTCGGTCAGCGGCGTCCGTTTGATATAGCCCATATGCGAAATGGTAATCACCATTTCGTCGTCGGCGTAAAAATCTTCCGGATTGAACTCCTCGGCGCTCAGCACGATCTCCGTGCGACGCTCGTCGCCGTATTTTTCCTTGATCTCGATCATCTCGTCGCGAATGATCCGCATCTGCAACGCTACGCTTTCGAGCACCTCTTTATAGTAGGCGATCCGCTTGCAAAGCTCGTCGTACTCCTGTTTCAGCTTATCGCGTTCGAGACCGGTCAACGCCCTCAGACGCATGTCGATGATCGCAGTGGCCTGCACTTCCGACAGCTCGAACCGGTTTATCAATGCGATCTTGGCTTCGTCCGGGCTTTGCGAACTGCGGATGATATGGATCACCTCGTCGATATGATCGACGGCGATCAGCAAACCTTCCAGAATGTGGGCCCGTTTTTCGGCCTGCGCCAGGTCGTAACGCGTACGGCGCACCACCACATCGTGCCGGTGCTCGACAAAATAGCGGATCAAATCGCGCAGGTTCAGCAACATCGGCCGTCCGTCGACCAGCGCGATGTTGTTGACCGGGAACGACGTCTGCAGAGCCGTGTACTTGAACAGGTTGTTCAGCACGACGCTGGCGACCGCATCGTGTTTGAGGATCATCACGATACGCATCCCGTTCCGGTCGCTCTCGTCGTTGATGTAGGCGATTCCCTCGATTTTCTTTTCGTTGATCAGGTCGGCGATCTTACGGATCATCTCGGCCTTGTTCACCATGTAGGGAATTTCGGTCACTACGATACATTCGCGGCCGGTAGCCGTATGCTCGATCTCGGTCTTCGCCCGCATCATCACGCGGCCGCGGCCGGTTTCATAAGCCTCCTTCACGCCCTCGTAACCGTAGATAATCCCTCCGGTCGGAAAATCGGGAGCCTTGATATGCTTAATCAGGTCGGCCACTTCGATATTCGGATCGTCGATATAAGCGCAAATCGCGTCGATCGTGTCGGACAGGTTGTGCGGCGGCATGTTGGTCGCCATCCCGACGGCGATCCCCGACGCGCCGTTGACCAGCAGCAATGGGATCTTGGTCGGCAGCACGGTCGGCTCCGGAATCGTCTCGTCGAAATTCGGACGAAACTCGACGGTATCCTTTTCGATATCGGCCATCACCTCGTCGGCGATCTTTTTCATCCGGGCCTCCGTATAACGCATGGCAGCCGGACCGTCGCCGTCGACCGAACCGAAGTTCCCCTGCCCGTCCACCAGCATATAGCGCATGCTCCACTCCTGTGCCATACGCACCATCGCTTCGTAGACCGACGAGTCGCCGTGCGGGTGGAACTTACCGAGCACGTCGCCGACGATTCTCGCCGACTTACGGTGCGGTTTGTCCGAATAGAGATTCAGTTCGTTACTCATGTCGTACAGAATCCGGCGGTGAACGGGTTTCATGCCGTCCCTCACATCCGGAAGCGCACGGGACACGATGACCGACATCGAATAATCGATGTAGGCCGATTTCATCTCCTCTTCGATATTGATTTTGATGATTCTTTCGCTTGTTCCTTCTTCTGCCATGATTTGAGCTTATAGTCCTTTGTTGTGAAGCGATGAGTCGCCTTCGTTTTAGGTCGCTAATTTACGCATTTTTTGGACAAACGCAAAATACGCCCCTAAAAACGCGTTTAACGGGGATTTTTGCCGCGCCTTTTATTGCTTATAACGTAAAAACCCGGGCAAAAGTTCGTCAAACGCGCTAAAAAAGGGCAAAAAACGGATATATTATCCTAAATTTGCATGAAACCCGTATCCCATGAGACCGATCCGCCTGCTGTCCGTCCTGCTGTGCGCCGCCGCATTTTGCTGCGGGACGGCGGCCGGAACGGAACCCGACCGCATCCGGATCGCCTGCTATAACGTCGAATCGCTATTCGACACGGTACCCGATCCGTCGGCTGGCGACGCGGAGTTCACCCCGCACAGCCCCCGACGCTGGAACACCGAGCGGTATCGCATGAAGATCAACCATATATCGCGCGTGATCGACGACCTCGACGCCGACCTGCTGGCGCTCGCGGAGGTCGAAAACGAAGCGGTCGTACGCGACCTGATGTACGCCATGCGGTCGGACTACAATTACATCCACCGCAACAGCGGCGATCCGCGCGGCATGGACGTGGTGTTGCTGTATCGGGGCAGCCGCTTTTTTCCGACGCGCGTCCGGCAGGTTTTCGGCCGAGGGCTGACGCGCAACCTGCTTACGGTAGACGGGGAATTGCTCGGCGAATCGGTTACGCTGATCCTCTGCCACCTGCCCTCGCAGATGAACGCCGCGCGCTACCGCGCCGAGGCGTTCCGCTCGCTGCGCCGGACGGTCGATTCGCTGCTGACCGGCTCGCCGCAACGGAAATTGGTCGTTCTGGGCGATTTCAACGCCGAACCCGACGCTCGCGAATCCCGTAAAATCCTGCACGTCCGACCCGAAACCGCTCTCCGAAACGCTCCGGCTGACCCGTCCGCGCTCTACACGCCGTTCGTCGGCCTGCGCCGGCAAGGCTACGGCACGCTGGTTTACCGCGACCGCCGGCAGTTGTTCGACTACATTCTGGTCAGCGGGGCTTTCGCTTCCGGAAACGGCCTGCGCTACGGAGGCCGCTGTGGCATTTTCGTCCGGGACTACCTGATCCACCGGTCGGGCCCATGGAAAGGCTATCCGATCCGGACTTTCCAAGCCGGCCGGTACACCGGAGGATACAGCGACCATCTGCCGGTATTTCTGGACTTTGAAAACAAAAAACCCGAATCGCCGGAAGTCCGATAAATTTTTGCAGATATTAAATTAAATCATTACTTTTGCACACCTATTTACCGGCTCGCCGCTTTTTTACCGAAAGCGGTCGTATTTATTTAAAAAATTCAATAACTACAAATAAATTCAAAACGGATTAAACGTAAAAAGAAGATGCCAAACGTAAAAAGAGTTTACACCTTCGGCAACAAGAAGGCCGAGGGTAACGGAAAGATGAGAGAATTGCTCGGAGGAAAAGGAGCTAACCTCGCGGAAATGAACCTGGTCGGTATTCCGGTTCCTCCGGGATTTACCATCACCACCGAGGTCTGCACCGAGTACTATCAGCACGGTAAGGAAGAAGTGATCAAGATGATCAAGCCCGAAGTCGAAGCCGCCATGAAACAGGTCGAGAAGAACATGGGCATGGAGTTTGGCAGCAGCACGAATCCGCTTTTGCTGTCGGTACGTTCGGGCGCGCGCGCTTCGATGCCGGGTATGATGGACACGATCCTGAACCTCGGCCTGAACGACGAAGCCGTCGAAGGCATCGCCAAGAAGACCGGCAACGCGCGTTTCGCATGGGACTCGTACCGCCGTTTCGTACAGATGTACGGCGACGTGGTGATGGACATGAAACCGCAGAGCAAAGAGGACGTCGATCCGTTCGAAGAGATCATCGATGCGATCAAGGAGGAAAAGAAAGTAAAGAACGATACCGAACTGACGACCGACGACCTGAAAGAACTGGTAAAACGTTTCAAGGCCGCCATCCTGAAGAATACCGGCAAAGAGTTCCCGACCAATCCGTGGGAACAGCTCTGGGGCGCCATCTGCGCCGTATTCAGCAGTTGGATGAACGAGCGTGCGATCCTGTACCGCAAGCTGAACAACATCCCGGCCGAATGGGGCACCGCCGTAACCGTACAGGCGATGGTATTCGGTAACATGGGCGAAACGTCGGCTACCGGCGTGGCCTTTACGCGCGACGCCGCTACCGGCGAAGACATTTTCAACGGCGAATACCTGGTCAACGCACAGGGCGAAGACGTGGTAGCCGGCATCCGCACGCCGCAGGAGATCACCCTCGAAGGTTCGCGCCGCTGGGCCGAACTGCAGGGCATTTCAGAAAGCGAACGCGCGCTGAAATATCCGTCGCTCGAAGAGGTGATGCCCGCCGCGTTCAAAGAACTGAACGAAATCCAGCAGCACCTCGAAAACTATTTCCGCGACATGCAGGATCTGGAATTCACGATCCAAAACGGCAAATTGTGGATGCTGCAAACGCGTAACGGCAAGCGTACCGGCGCAGCCATGGTTCGTATCGCGATGGAAATGCTCAAAGAGGGTCTGATCGACGCTCCGACCGCCGTTCTGCGCGTGGAACCGGCCAAGCTGGACGAACTGCTGCACCCGGTATTCGACAAGAAAGCGCTGAAACAGGCCAACATCATCGCAAAGGGGCTGCCCGCCTCCCCGGGCGCCGCTTCGGGGCAGATCGTATTCTTCGCCGACGACGCCGAAAAATGGGCCGAACAAGGTAAAGAGACGATCCTCGTCCGCATCGAAACCTCTCCGGAAGACCTGAAGGGCATGAACTCCGCAAACGGCATTCTGACCGCGCGCGGCGGTATGACTTCGCACGCGGCCGTCGTTGCGCGCGGCATGGGCAAGTGCTGCGTTTCGGGCGCCGGCGACCTGCAGATCGACTACAAGGCCCGCACGATTACCGTAGGCAACAAAAAATACAAAGAAGGCGACTGGATTTCGCTGGACGGATCGACGGGCATCATCTACGAAGGCAAAGTGAGCACGATCGACGCCGAAGTGAGCGGCGATTTCGCCAAACTAATGGAACTGGCCGACGAATACGCACGCCTGAAGGTGCGCGCGAACGCCGACACGCCGCGCGACGCGCAGACCGCGTTCAAATTCGGAGCTCAGGGTATCGGCCTGTGCCGTACCGAGCACATGTTCTTCGAAGGCGACCGCATCAAGGCCGTACGCGAAATGATCCTGGCCGACGACGAAGCCGGACGCCGCAAGGCGCTGGCCAAGCTGCTGCCGATCCAGCGCGGCGACTTCGAAGGTCTGTTCGAAGCGATGAACGGGCTGCCCGTAACGGTTCGCCTGCTCGATCCGCCTTTGCACGAGTTCGTTCCTCACTTCGAAAAAGAGATGAAGGAACTGGCCGACGACCTGAAAGTTCCGTTCGAAACGATTAAGAACAAGGTCGAATCGCTGGCCGAATCGAACCCGATGCTCGGACACCGCGGTTGCCGTCTGGGAAATACTTATCCCGAAATTACCGAAATGCAGGCTCGCGCCATCATCGAAGCTGCGCTGAACACCCGCAAGAACAAGGGTATCGACGTACACGTGGAGATCATGGTTCCGCTGGTAGGCAACGTGAAAGAGCTGAAATACCAGAAAGACGTTATCAAGGCTACCGCCGAATCGGTATTCGCCGAACGCAACGACCGGATCGACTACATGATCGGTACGATGATCGAGATCCCGCGCGCAGCCGTTACGGCCAACGAGATCGCCGAAGAGGCCGAATTTTTCTCGTTCGGCACGAACGACCTGACGCAGATGACGCTCGGGTTCTCGCGCGACGACGTAGCGAAATTCCTGCCCGTTTACATCGAAAAAGGCATCCTGAAGCACGACCCGTTCCAGGTGCTCGACCAGGACGGCGTCGGCCAACTGGTGCGCGAAGCCGTATTCAAAGGCCGCGGCGTAAAACCGAAACTCAAGTGCGGTATCTGCGGCGAGCACGGCGGCGAACCGAGCTCGGTGGAATTCTGCCATTATGCCGGCCTGAACTACGTTTCGTGTTCTCCGTTCCGCGTGCCCATCGCACGTCTGGCAGCGGCTCACGCAGCGCTGAAACAAGGCGATAAATAATCGAAACGCTCCGGATCTTCCGGAACCCGGAAAGGGGCGGCGTCAATGACGCCGCCCCTTTTGTTTTTACGGCGAAAACGGAAACGATCCCGGAAAAGACGAAATATCAGGCCGGGTACCAACCCCTAATTTTCCGGCGCGTGCCGGAAGTCAGGTTCGTATAAAAACACCCGTTCTTTCGAGGTAAGTTCAAAGAGAAAGGGAATCCCGTCGTTAAAAAAAGCCCGGTCCGACTTTCCGACAATACCCTCGCCATGACATTAATCGAAAAACCGAACCGGACCTTTTTCGTCTCAAAACTTCGTTTAATTCACTTTCATAAACACCCCTAATCAAGGGATATGAGCCGGATTACGCAATCCCAGTATGAAATCCGGTCCATATCCCCAAATAAATTATCC
>ENA-UOJE01000420-UOJE01000420.1-human-gut-metagenome-genome-assembly--contig:-C23-NODE-420-length-49421-cov-9.098124_pt1 | contig 49421 bp, 39 predicted proteins | sample MGYA00242341_ERZ723888 | MGnify/ENA metagenome assembly ERZ723888 | reverse complement strand
CTATGACCCTCTGCTTGTAAGGCAGATGCTCTCCCAGCTGAGCTAAGATCCCATAACTTTGCGGGTATTTCTCAACCCGCTTTGCTAGTATACTATTAAATCAGGTAACTTGTCAACGAATTTTTTTATTTTTTTCATATTATTTTTTACTTAATAGTCACCAGTTAGTTTTTCGCTCTTTTTTGCTGCGATTTCACTTGCTTTAGAGGTATCTGTCTTTTATATAATTACCTTTTATCTACAATTCATGTATTTGTCTTTCATACTCTTTCACATTATTTTTCAATTTTGGATGAATTCTTTTTATTACGCATTTTGACAATTCATACTTTATTACGAAATTTTGTATTTTGGACGAACTCTTTTTATTACACATTTTAGCTATTCATACTTTTTTGCAATATTCTGTATTATGGACGAATCATCATATCATAGCTTCATCCTTTTTCAAACAAATTTACCAATTAGTATGAAACCTGCTTTTATCTTCCTGATGACGTTCATCCTTTTACAGTATTTTATGACATTTTAGACGAACTTCTCCAATTCAGGCAAATAACCTTCGTCCTTTTTTATAATTATCATTTATTTGGGCGAAATAACACTATATCTATCAAACCCAGAGACCCACAGTAAAAAAATTCCACACAATCACAGAAAACCAGTGTTCAATGTAAATCCCATACAAACTAAAAATCAGCTCTCAAAACAGATCCAGCATAGCATCCAGATAAACAGCTTCCCGCACTTTCAGCTGATATTCCGGCTTTGTCATATAGTATAGCAAGAATTCCAACAGCATGGCACTGCCAAGTCCGCGCCCCTCGATCTTGAAATCAGAGAATCCCATCGGCAGATAAATAGATTGGATATCATCAATACCGATAAATCCCGGATTTTCCATTGCTTTTGAAAATCGATAGCCTTCCGCCGCATCCGGTGAAGTGCACGGATAATCAGGAATGGCTTCCCCAAGATTTTTCCGGCTGACAGTCTCATAACAGCTTTTGCGGTCTTTGCAGCCAAACCGGCAGCACTCATTGCACAGAAATTCTATCTTATCTTTTTGGTCTACAGTCAGTGTATTCCACTTATCAAACTGCTTATTCAGGCGGAAATCCGGTACAACATATCGAAATTCCTCTCTGTTGACTTCCTGCAGAAGCTCCTTGAAATCTGTCAGAACCTTTGTCGTGGAAGATACGAAATAGAAACCCGGATATTGCTTCTGTAAATAATGCAGCAACAGATCGGAGTAAATGATAATACCATTACGTACGTTTCTGTTTTCTATGCTGTCATTCTTCTGAACATTATATTTTTCCATCACGTTATCTTCTGCAAATAACCGGCAGAGCGCATTACATCTGTGATCTTTCAGATGTTCTTCTTTCAGCAAGGAATTGCTGAAGGTCAGGCGGGCAGAAATACCATATTCCTGCATCAATGCCAGCACTGCCCGCGGATCCTGCTCGCCGTAAGATGTACGTCCACCGCCCCAGAGGCAGTCCGCCGGGGCTCCATAGACCGAACCGATCCTGCACCAATCATAAAAGTATTCTCTGTGTGCCCGAAACAGCGGCAGAAAAACACTGTATAATTCGTAAAATTCAAACAATCCCGGCAAATGATAATATGCTATTTGTTTTTGAGACAGATCCATTTTTATATCCTCCCTGCTTTTGTATACCCTGATCTATCCTACCCGGTTACAAATTACGGTTCTGCTTTATGGTAAACTCCTGTATGTCTTATATTTCACATGCTCATCTGATCGTAAAATTCTTTTGCATAATCTGTATGGTTTTCCCACAAAACAAAAGACCCAGCGACAAAGTCGCCAGGCCTCCTGTTTGTGTAAAAGGGGAATTCTTCCGGAAATTGCTAATTAGCATGTCTAATGTCTTAGACTAATTGTATTATATGATGTATTCAGAGTTATTTCTACAATTATATTGCGCAAACGATTAAAATATATTGACGAAATAAGTCAAATCAGTTCATTTATTGCATCAGCTACATTGGAAACGCCAACAATGCGCATTTTCTCCGGAATATCTGACAATCCATCCAAATTTGCAGATGGCAGAATACATTTCGTAAATCCAAGTTTCTGTGCCTCCAGCACACGCTGCTGCGCCATATTGACAGCACGGACCTCACCTGAAAGACCTACCTCACCGAAAATCACCGTTTGATCGGAAATAACCTTATTTTTAAAGCTGGATACCAGTGCCATCACAATACCCAGATCCAGTGCAGGCTCTAAGAGCCGCATACCACCGGCCAGATTGACATATGCATCGGTCTGTCCCATGCGAAGCCCCAGTCTTTTTTCCAGTACCGCCATCAGGAGATTCACTCTGTTAAAATCCGCCCCGGTTGTCTGGCGGCGCGGAATATTGAAATTGGAATCACAGACAAGTGCCTGAATCTCGATCAGCATCGGTCTGGTGCCCTCCATGGCACAGGCAACTACAGAACCGCTTGCATTTTTCGGTCTGCCGCTTAGCAGATAAGCAGACGGGTTTTTCACCTCGCAAAGACCTTCCTTGCGCATTTCAAACACACCGATCTCATCCGTGGAGCCAAAACGATTTTTCACGCCCCGTAAAATCCGATAGGACGCATGTCTGTCTCCTTCAAAATATAAGACCGTATCTACCATATGCTCCAGTACGCGCGGCCCCGCAACCGTACCTTCCTTTGTTACATGCCCGACAATAAATGTTGCAACAGGCATACTCTTGGCAAGACGCAGAAAAACAGCTGTTGCTTCTCTGACCTGCGATACGCTGCCCGGTGCAGAGGTCACACGTTCCGCATACATTGTCTGGATAGAATCGATTACGACAATATCCGGTTTTTCCTGCTTTATCACCGCTTCTACCGTATCCAGATCTGTTTCACACAGAAGCTTTAACTGATCCGTAAATTCGCCGATCCGCATTGCGCGTATCTTGATCTGTTTAAGAGATTCCTCCCCTGATATGTATAAAATTTTTCTGCCGTCTGCCGCAAGATTCTGGCACATTTGTAAAAGAATGGTGGATTTCCCGATGCCGGGATCTCCACCAACCAATGTAAGCTGCCCGGGCACGATACCACCACCGAGCACCCGGTCAAGTTCACTCATATGCGTTAAAAACTTGTCTTCCTCTTCCATTGATATGGCATTTAAGCTTGTCGGCTGCACCATATGCACCGCCTTGGTGCCCGCAGCCTTTGTCACGACCTCTTCGACAAGCGTATTCCACTCCCGACAGCCCGGACATTGCCCCATCCATTTGGAAGATTCATAGCCGCAATTCTGACAGAAATAAACCGTAGCCGATTTCATTTTTGCCATGCTTATGCTTCTACCACCTTTACATTTACTTCGCCCATTCCGGCAAGCTCTACACTGACATTCAGCTTGCCTCCAAGACCTGTATTCATCTTTCCGGCGCTCTTACCTGCTACAAATACCTCATACTGTGTATCGTCGCAAAGTCCGATGATCAGCTGTGCATCGTCTGCCCCTTCTACCTCAAAGGATACACCGTCTGCAGTCTCCTGAAAGTGACTGACGCTTGTGCCCGGAACGGATTCGTATAAAAACAGACCGTTTTTCTCCAGTTTTGTCATTGTTGAGAATGTTTTGACCTTATACAGATCTCCTGCATGTTCAAAATCTTCCAGCTTTGCCTTCTGTGCTAATGTATAATTTCCGAAACTGATGCTGCCGTCTGATTCTTCACGAATTAATTCTTTTACCACTGCCATTTTCTTTTGTCCTCCCGAATATTGTCTTGCAGTACTTTGTGTAAACAGTATAAACCATTTGCCTTTATAAATCCAGTTCTTTTGCGTTTTGCCTTTGCTTAAATACCACTTTTTCTTTGTGTATTGTCGCAAGGATATGATCGCCCTGCCTGATCCTGCCCTGCAGGATTTCTTCTGCCAGCGGATCCTCTATGACAGTCTGGATCGCACGCTTCAAAGGCCTTGCACCCATCTTTACATCACAATATTTTTCAACCAGATGATTCTTGAGCGACTGGCTGATAGAAAGAGTGATACCCATCTGCCGGTCGCATCTCTTGATCAGATTTGCGGAAAGCAGTGTCACGATCTCTCTGAGTTCTGTCTTATTCAGCGGATGGAATACCATGATCTCATCAATCCGATTGATGAACTCCGGCTTGAAAAGTCTCTTGACTTCTTCCATGACGCCGTTTTTCATACGCTGGTAATCCTGCTGCTCTGTCGTCTTTGTGGCAAAACCGAGGTTCTTCGGATCCACGATACGGGAAGCGCCCGCATTACTTGTCATGATGATAATGGCATTTTTAAAGCTGACCTTGCGTCCCTTGGAATCGGTGATATGTCCGTCATCCAGCACCTGCAGCAAAATATTAAATACATCAGGATGTGCTTTTTCAATTTCATCAAATAAAACAACACTGTACGGATTCCGTCTGATTTTCTCACTCAGCTGTCCGCCATCGTCATGTCCGACATATCCGGGCGGTGAACCGATCATCTTTGCAACGGAATGCGGCTCCATATATTCCGACATATCTACACGGATCAGATCATTTTCCGAACCGAACATTGCCTCTGCAAGTGCTTTGGAAAGCTCTGTCTTACCGACACCGGTAGGTCCCAAAAACAGGAAGGAACCGATCGGTCTCTTCGGATCCTGCAAACCGACTCTGCCACGGCGCATTGCACGCGCAACCGCCTCTACCGCTTCCGTCTGTCCGATCACACGCTTATGCAGGATCTTTTCCAGCTTCAGGAGGCGCTCACTTTCCTTCTCTTCCAGCTTTTTCAGCGGGATCTTTGTCCACTGGGCTACCACGGCTGCGATCTCATCTTCCGTGACGAGAGTGTTCTTTGCTGCCATCTTCTTCTCATACCGCTGCATCGCCTGCGTATGCTTTTTGATGAGCTTCTCCTGCTCCATACGTTCCTTATGCGTTTCTACCAGATCATCAAACTTCAGGGAACGTTCGATCTGTACATTCAGTTCATCGATCTGCTCCTGCAGCCTGATACAGTTTTCCGGTATTTTCAGTCCCTGCAGACGCAGCGCCGCTGCTGCCTCATCGATCAGGTCGATCGCCTTATCCGGCAGATTACGGTCATTGATATAACGGTCTGACAATTTCACCGCAGCCTCTACAGCCTCCGGCGTGATCGTCACATGATGATGTTCTTCATATTTATGCTTGATACCCATCACAATACGGACAGCTTCCGTTAAGGAAGGCTCTTCTACCATGATCGTCTGGAAACGACGCTCCAGTGCAGCATCTTTTTCAATATATTTGCGGTATTCCTCGATCGTCGTAGCACCGATCAGCTGCAGCTCACCTCTTGCCAGAGATGGCTTTAAGATATTGGACGCATCGATCGCACCTTCCGCACCGCCTGCACCGATGATCGTGTGGATCTCATCCAGAAAGAGGATGATATTACCATCATCGATCACTTCTTTGATAACCTTTTTAATACGTTCCTCAAATTCGCCTCTGTATTTGCTGCCTGCCACCATTCCGGAAAGATCCAGTGTCATAACACGCTTGTTTTTGACGGTATCCGGTACTTCTCCCTGTACGATACGCTGTGCCAGACCTTCTACGATCGCTGTTTTGCCAACACCCGGCTCACCGATCAGACACGGATTGTTCTTTGTCCGTCTGGAAAGGATCTGTACCAGTCTGAGGATCTCCTGATCTCTGCCGATCACAGGATCCAGCTTTCCTTCCGCTGCCAGCTTTGTCATATCACGGCTGTACTGCTCCAGCACTTTTGTTTTCTGCTTCTGCTGACGCAGATCTTCTTTATACAGATTGCCATCTTTCCCCATGGAAACAAGTAGATCGATATAAAGCTTCTGCAGGGAAACTCCCATAGTACTTAAAATACGGACTGCCACATTGCTTCCTTCCCGGATCAATGCCATCAGAATATGCTCTGTTCCGACAGCGGAAGCATGATACTGCTCCGCAATCTGAAATGCCAGTCCGATCACCTGCTGGGCACGCGGTGAATAGCCTTCCCGTTCTTTCAGCTCCAGATGCCCTGTCGGTGCGATCAGCTCCATGATCAGATCTACAAGCTTTGTCTCATCCACTCCATTTACCAATAATGCCTGAGCCGCCATTCCTGTCTGCTGTCTGATCAGTCCCAGTAAAATATGCTCTGTCCCGATATAGTTCTGACCCATGGATCTTGCTGCAGATGCGGCAAGTCCAAGAGCAGTTTTTGCCTTAGCGGTATAATCCATTTTTATTTTCCTCCATATTCATTATATATGGTATCGATCATATCGTGAATTTCTTCACGCGAGATATTCTTACAGCTTGCCTGTGCCAGAAGGACACGCAATTCCTTCTGGATCATCTCCATTGCCTGCAGCTTGTCAATATCAACTGCTATTATAACACCGCGTCTTCTGTCAACCTTGACAAAGCCCTCCTGTTTCAATACAGAATATGCCTTATTTACCGTGTGCATATTGATGCCGATCGTATCCGCCAAAGACCGGACACTCGGAAGCGCCTCTCCCTCCTGATACTGGGACGTGGCAATGCCTAATATGATCTGATTCCGAAGCTGCATATACAGTGCTTCGTCACTGTTAAAATCAATTTCTATTATCATGTGTATCACCTTCTGTTATATTCAGTCTATAACAGTATTCACAGTTTGTCAACCATACTGACAGCTTCGGCCTATGTTTCTGACAGACCGTCTAAGAATCAATGTCAATAAATTCAAATTCAAAATCATCGTCCAGCTGATCTGCCGGAGCTTCTCTCGTCAGCGGTACAGGTTCTCTCTCCAGTGTGTAGATCGGTACCTGGCTGCGCTTTGCTGACTTCGGCGGCTGCACCACCGTGATCGGAATCTGCCCCGTTGTATAAGTCACACCATTTGGTGTAACTTCTTTTTTCACAACCGGTTCTTTTGCTGCTTCCGGTTTTACCTGTCCGGGAACTGCCGATGCCAGTTTTTCTGCCTCCGTTTTTCTTGCAGATGCCTCCTTTGCCGTTTTCTCTTCCGGTTTCTTCGCCGTCTGTTTTGTCGGCTTTGCCGCCTTTTCCTCTGTCTTCTTTACAACCCGTTTTTCTGGTTTCTCTGCCACCGTTTTTGCCGTTTTTTCTTCTGCTTTCTTTACCGCCTGCTTCACCGGTTTTTCTGTTGCCGGTTTCTCCGCTGATTTCTTTGCGATCTGCTTCTTTGGCTTCTTTTCGTCTTTCTTCTTCTCTTCTTCCGTCTCGTCTCCGTATAAAGCTTCCTCTTCCATATCCAGCTTCAGATCCCGGTTATGCAGGATCAGGTTGACGATCACGACAATGGCACAGACAAGTAAAAAAGCAAGTGTTCCGATGATCAATACCGGTTTCTGTTCCATCCGTTCTGTCACAGCAGCAGTTTCCTGTATCGCAAAATATCGCTGGAAGCTGCCTTCTGCCACATCATACAGATAAAATGCCGCATTTCCTTCATTGTTATAAGCATAAAACAGATAAAATGCATCTGACAGAGTGGGATCGCCCTTCGTCGTCTGATATGCCGGCAGGTAAGAGTTGTTCCACTGCAGATTTTCTTCCGTAAACCCGTCCGGAACCGCTTCCTGCGGTGCTACCGGTACTATATAATGGTTTTCGATCCCCATGATCTGCACAAAGATCTGAAAACTGTTTTTCGTGCTGTCATAAATAAAGAAGCTTCCTTCTCCATCCGCTTTCTCAGCATATAAAAGGGTGAGCCCGCCGGGCTGCCAGATCGCACCTTCCACGGTCTGTCCGCCGTAAGAAACCTCTGTTTTGCTGCAGTCTGCCGGAAGCTGTTCATCCGAAACAGTCTCACTGATCGTATAATCCGTGCCATCTGCCGTAAATGTAAGCCCATCAGCCGAAGCTGCCTGCTGCATCTGTTCCGGCTCCGCTTCTTCGGCATCTGTTTCATCAGCTGTACCGCCTCGTGTGATCGTAAAATGATAGGTCATGGTGGAGCCGTCTTCCGCCGTTACGGTAATGACTGCCTCATTTGTACCTGATTTCAGATTTTTAAAACCGCTTGCTGCCGTGATCTGTGCCTTTTCATCCGTCACGCCACCGCTGACTGTAATATCCGTTACAGAGTCATCCACTTCTATTGTGTATTCCGTTCCCTGCGGTGTAAAAGCCGGTGACAGACTGCCCGGGCTGACCGTAAGAGCTCTGAGTGTCGCATCAGAGGAAAGATCCGCAGCTGTATTACCGCCAACCACAACGCTGGTACTGCCTGTTGCCGGATTATTTCCATCATCATCTATGACCGCTTCCGCACTGATTGATGCGCTGCCTGCAGCCAATGCCTTCATTGTGATCTGTGCATCGGTTCCGGTGATCGTCAAAAGTCCGCCGCCACCGCCGTAATCCACATTACAATCTGTTACCTCCAGCTTATCCGAATCGTATGTGACGGAGATCTCCGGTGCCACAGACGGATCCTCCGGCTCCGAAGTTTTTATATAAACCGTGATCGTGTCCGAAACACCGACATCCGTTTTATCAGCCGTTACGCTGACAGAACCTGCTGCATAAATATCTGCCGGCAAATACAGAATTGCTGCTGTCAAAACAGATAGTCCCAATAAGATTCTCCCCAGTTTTTGTCTCATATAGTACGCTTCCCTTCTCATTTTACTTTTTCCGGTTTATTTTCTTATAATATGAATCGTATATATTTTTACCTCACCCGTCTGTGCCGTGCACGTAATCGTAAATACGTTCTCGCCACGTTCCAGATCATAAGTACCTGTTCCGCTGATTTCGGAAGACGCTGCAACAGCCGTTGCCGTGATTTCTGCCGTCTTTACCTTTTTCTTGACCGTCAGATCATAATATTCTGTTTCCGGATCAAATACAGGTGTCAGCTCCTGATCCGTTACGGCAAGTGTTGCCAGATAGTTATTCGGATTCTTGTTATCTGTTGGTTTTACACAGGCAGTTTCAGGCATTCCCGTATATACCGGAATATAAAATACAAGCCGGTCTCCTGCCTGACATGCCTTACTCATCTTTTGCGCTTCACTGGCTGCAGCCTGCACATTTGTCATATACTGATGCTTATACAGACCATTTTTTGTGTTTACCACATTAAACTTCTGGAAGTATAGTGTATTCTGTTTTACCTTTACATATTTCTGTGCAACATACTCAGCCCCACCCAAAAGTGATTTATACCTCGTGTTCCATGGGCGCTCATAATTATTAGCACCGCTTGTCTGGCCGGATGCATAGATCAGTCCCTGTCTGGTCGGCGAATTTCCGCCGGATGCATAGGCACCGATATTATAATAGTTAAATATACTTTCAAATCCCTCAACGGTTCCTTTAATACTGTCACTCTTGCCTTTTCCCTGCTCCTGATAGCATCTGGCTGCCAAATGATACGGGCTGACCCCCACCTGCCGGCCAATCTCAATAAACGCATCTGCATAGTTCCGTACAGAACCATCCGGTTCTGTATAGTCACCGTTCATAAAAGAACCTGCCAGCAGAGCTTTAAGCCCTTCTACATTCTGATAGTCCTCATATTCCAGTGATTCAAACTGGAATACAGATGTTTCGCCCAGAAAATTTCTCGGATCCAGATAATACTGTACCAGTGCCGTGGATGCTGCTACCCAGCTGCCGCCGTCAAAGCCGTACCATGTATTTTTCTTTCGATTATATGCGGTACTTTCCAAAGATTTCCAGGAAACAACCGCATTTTTGCTGACCAGATTTTTGCCGACCGCACTTTCCGCTGCCACAACATCATTCCATGCCAGATTTGTCTGGACAGCTTTAAATGTCCACTCCGGATGTGCTGTGTGTAATTGTCTGAGCGGCTGCTTGTAGCTTTCCGGAAATCCCTGCGCGGTCAGATAGCTTTCAAATTCCGCATCCGTCAGTGATGTAACCGTTGACTGATCCGTACCGTTTGTATTCGCCGGCTCTGCCCCAGGCTGCGCAGGATCCGCCGCCTTCTCCTGCTTTGTCTCATTGACCTTCAACAGATCACTTCTGACATAACCTGTCTTTTTCTTTCCGCCGTATTTAAAAGAAATCTTATACCATATATAGCCATCTGATCCCTTTTTACTGCTTTTTACCGTTACATCCGTATTTTTCATCAGCTGGCAGACTACAGTTCCGGCTACCGGTTTTTTACGGATTCTGACATAATCCCCCTGGATCGCACCGGTTTTCTTTGCTGCTGTCGTCTGATTTGTTGTGCCTGCGTTGTTATTCTGTGTATTTCCCGTATTTGTCCGATTCGTTGTATTCTGCTTTATATCCTTTGCAATACCGGACACATCCAATACAGTCGTGGAACCGTCCGTCTGCGCTGCTGCAGCCTGATTTGCCGTTGTCTGATCCGGTGTTGCCGCATCCCTTTTATAGTTTACATAATTCGATATTATGTATCCAGTATAATTCGTTCCGTTTTGTGTAAATGTAACCTTATACCACTTTTTTCCTGTGCTGTCCTTTTTTGATCCGGTCACACGGAGCTGATCTCCCGTTGTAACAGTCGTAACTTTTTCGGCAGCTGTGCCTGCACTTTTTCTCACATTCACACCCGTTCCTGTTACGGTTCCTGTTCCTTTTGCCATGACAGGCATTGCCAGAAGTGCCACGGAAAGTGCCGTCACACCCAGAAAAGCAGCCACTTTTCTGCCCTTTTTACCCTTTACACTGTATCGTATCATCGTCTCATTCCTTTATCCGTCAAAAAGCATGTAAAATTTGCAAAATATCTCTTTTTTATCATACTATCCGCCTCTATAATCGTCAACCAAAATATAGTAGACAAATTCTGAATTTTTGCTTAATTATGCCACATCTTGTGATTGACAGACAATAAACAGGCAAAAAACAGGAAGCGCAGGATCTGTCTGATCCTGCGCTTCCTTTATCCGGTTTTCCCGGTCATTATGCTTTTATTCTTCCCCTATATCCCGCTATCTCTTTTCGATCCGGTTCACCCGACGTCTTCTGCAAAGCAATGCTGAGAACGCACTGATCATGCCCGCTAATGACAGACCGCAAAGTGCAAGGAGCAGTCCAAGCGGAGTCTGATCTCCGGTTTTCGGCACTTTATTGCCACTTCCGGTCGTTGTTATGCTCGTTGATGAAGTAAAGGTCGGGCTGTCATACATGATCAGTAGTCCATTCTTTGCCTTCTTATAGTTACCCTTTGCATTTCTGATATACAACGTACCGTTTTTGTCAATTGCAAACCGGATATCCTTTGCCAGTTCATAACCTTCCGGCGCTTTTACCTCTGTCAATGTATAATAGGTATATTTTTCATCCTGCGGCGCAGTAAAGATCTTGGCAGGCAGTGTCACTTCTTTACTCATGGAAGTAAAGGTGTACAGAACCTTTCCATCCGCATCCTTCACTGCAAGCTCTGCATTTTACAGATGCTTATGAGAATTTTCGTCCTTCTTTGCCACCTTGACCTGAATCTTCTCATCAGTCATAATAATTGACTTATCTTTGCTCTTCTTACCGTTTACATATACATTGCCATCCTGATCCAGTTTGAACTTCACATCTGTGGCATAACTATATCCCTTTGGTGCTTTTGTTTCGGAAACCACATAGGTCGTTCCTGCTGTAAATCTGCTGCTGTCAAAATATGCCGGTTTCCCGTCTGTCTTGATCGTGATCGCTTCAAAGGATGTATCCTTCTCCGCTGTGATCTTCAGTGTTGCGCCTTTCAGATACTTGCCGTTTTCTGTCTTTTTGCTGACAGAAAGCTGCGCCATATCGTACATTGTCAGTACATGATCGGTCAATTCCGTATATTTTTTGTCTGCACCGTCTGTCTCTACCAGATATAACTGTCCGCTTCGGTTGATCGCAAAATCAACCGATTCTGCCAGTCCATAGCCTTCCGGTGCTTCCAGCTCACATAAGCTGTAATATGCATAGTTCTGATCCATTGGAACCGTAAAGATCCTGCCCGGTATTGTTGTTTTCTCTTTTTCTGATACAAAGCTGTACAGCGTTTCTCCTGCTTCATTTTTGATCGCCAGTTTTGCACCTTTGAGTGCTTTCCTGGTACTCAGGTCTTTCTTTGCCACATAAACCGTAACTGCCTTATCTACCATAGTCACCTGCCTGCCATCCGTTGCCGTAACACCGTCTATGCAGACACTGCCATCCGCTTTGAGTACAAAGCTGACCGGCTCTGCCACGCTGTAGCCCTGTGGCGGTGTGATCTCTGACAATACATAAGTCACATCTGCTTTCAATCCCTGTGGATAGTACTTCTCTTTCGTTGTTGTAAAGCGGATCGGTGTAAAGCCGTCATCCTCCTGCGTTGTGATCTCTAATACAGCGCCTTCCAGTGCATTGCCCTCTGCATCTACCTTCTGCACGCAGAATTTCGGCATATCATAAACTGTCAGTTTCAGATCCTTTTTCTCTGTATAGATCTTTGTACCGTTTTCTTCTGTCACCAGATAAAGCTTACCGTCCCTGTCATATGCGAATCGGATATCATCCGCCAGCTCATAACCATCCGGCGCTGTCACTTCATGCAGTATATACTCCAGATATCCCGCAGCCGGTGCTGTCAGCGCGGAAGTATCCACGCTTGTTGCTGCTTCCTCTGTAGTAAATGTGGTAACAACAGTACCGCTTTCGTCTAAAATTTCAAATTTCGCGCCTGCCAGCTCACTGCTGCCGCCTGTTGCCTGCTTACTGACTGTCAGTGCCAGCTTTCCATCTTTGATATAAACAGTCCGGTTGGCTGCCTCCTGTCCGTCAATATAGATCTTATGATCCGCTGCCCCGATCGTAAAGGTGATCGGATCTGCATACGCATAGCCCTGCGGTGCGGAAAGCTCTGTCAGGGTGTAGGTACAGCCCGGTGTAAAGGAAAGAATATCCCATGTTTTTACCGTTCCGTCACTGACCCAGGTGATCGGTGTAAAATGTGGATCGTCACTGCTTGTAAGCTGCAGTCTGGAGCCCGCCAGTCCAATATCGGATCCCAGATCCTTTTTACCGATACCAAGACCTGCTTCATCGTCTTCCATGATAATCGTATTGTTTACCACCTTAACACCATCGGCTCTTGTAATACTGCCGTTATTATCATTAATCGTAAAGATAATGTCATCTGCCTTCTTAAAGCCATCCGGTGCGGAAATCTCCCTTAAAATATAGGTTGTTCCCAACTTCAGCTGTGCAGAAGGCACGCGGTAAACACTGCCATCTGTTTTATAAGCATCCAGAATGACATTTCCCATCCGATCCGGCTGTGAAGCGTCATATTCTGCCAGCTTCAGCACTGCACCGGGCAGGAGCATACCAAACGCATTCTGCTTGCGCAGATATAATTTGATCGGTTCATCACGCACCAGTAATGTATCCCTGTCACCATTGATATTATTGGAATTTCCTTCCAGGATCACTATCTTCTTTGCACTGTCCACACGGAACTTGATCAAAAGGGCACTGCGATATCCGTTCGGTGCACCTACTTCCTTCAGATAATAATCCGTACCTGCTGAGAATAATCCTGCATCCAGCTTATGCGGCGTTCCGTCTGATGTCCATTCCGCAATCCTGTTTGGATCGGCTACTGCATCCTTGTATATCACAAAAGCTGCTCCCGCAATATCCTTTCCTGTCTCTGCATCCAGTTTTCTGATGTAAATGTCTTTCTTTTTCACGTCCCGCATTGTCAATGTGCTGTCAGCGTGTAAGGTATATACATTCTGATTTGCCGCATCCTTTGTAACCGTATAGATCTTTCCGTCCGCAGCTACCGCAAAACGGATATCCGCTGCGATTTCGTAGCCGTCCGGTGCTGAGATTTCTTTTAAGGTATATTCCTTGTAGCCTGTTTTCGGAGCCTCCAGAATACCTGCAGGTAATTGGTAAACACTCGTGTTTGTTGTAAAGCTGGTCACAAGTGCATCATTTTCATCATAAATGCCAAGAAGCGCACCTGCCAGATTTTTATTTGTCACACTATCCTGCTTACTGATCCTGAGCATCAGCGGTGTATCTCTGACTGTGATCGTCTGTCCGTTTTTCTCGGCCGTCGTGATCAACCGGAGACTGCCATCTGCCGCAAATGTAAACTCAATATCATTTGTATACGTATAGCCTGCAGGTGCTTTTGTTTCGGACAGTATATAATGCTTTCCTGTCGTCATTTTCTCTGTCGTCACAATATGAGCACGGTCTGTACTTACCCAGCTGTCCAGCACAACGGTCGGATCATCCTTTTCTGTGATCGTAAAGGAAGCCCCCGGTACTTCTACCGCTCCGCCAACTGCCTTTTTGCTGACTGTCAGACTGAGCTTTGTATCCTTCACTGTTATACTGTGCAGCGTCTCGTCACTGATGACGATCTTCTGCATGGTCGTATCCACACTGTAGCCATCCGGTGCTCCCGTTTCTTTCAGATAATATGTACCACAAGGCAGCTTCTCAAACACGGCAATTCCCTTCTCGTTCGTCTTTGCCGGATTGGTCAGACCTGTGATCACTACCTTTGTTGTCTGATCCGCTTTATATAATGTAAATTCAGCATCTTTCAGAAGCGTTGCAGCACTCGCACCTGTCTTGGTTACCCAGATCTTACCCTTTATCGGGGTATTTTTGATCGTAGCGCTTGCCTCACTTGTTGCAGTCAGTTTATAATCTCCCGCCCAGACAATTTCGGCCTCCGTTTTTGGTGTTGTATCAGCATCCGCATAGATATTCAGTTCACTCTTATTTGACGCAAATAAGATTCTGTCAACTGCCGTCGGTGCTCTGTATCCCGCAGGCGCTGTTTTTTCTATAACTTCATAGCTTGTATCTGCTGCATCCGTCTCAACACTGATCCGCTTAAAATATGCAATACCACTGCTATTTGTTACTGCTGTGATACCGGTTGCCACTCCGTTTTTATAGAGTTCAAACACTGCATCCGCAAGTGCTGCAGCTGATTCTGCATCTGTTTTCTTTACCTTAAAACTGATCAGTGGCGGTGTTGTGCTTAATCTTTTATTCTGAATGGTCAGATTCTGCTGATTACCGTCTGCATCTGTGTATTTTGTTACAAGTGTATCCGAATTCACGACTACCTTGTAAACCTGATTATCTCTCTGGTAGACAATGGAAGCATCCGGCGTATCCGGTGCTTTTGTTTCCTGTACATAATAAGTTCCGTAGGTAAGATCTTTGAAATACAGCTGACCCTCTGCAGCACCTGAACCCATGGCGGAAGCTTCTGCCGCCGTCATTGTCTTGCCGGTCTTCAGGGCGACCATATTTTCATCGTATAAGGTAAATTCTGCGCTGGAAAGTGCTGCGCCTGCATCATCTGTCTTCATCAGACGGATCTGCCCTTTCTGTTTTTCATTGATTAAGGTACCCTTATCCAGCACCGTTCCCGCTGTATAGCTGGTTTGGATCTCAGCCGCAGTGATCGTTACCTTTGCAGATGACAGCTTATAACCTGCCGGTGCTTTCAACTCCTGCAGATAATAGTCTCCATACGCAATATCCGTAAAGGTAACTGTACCGTCGCTTCCGGTAGTGCCAACCTTGACTCTCGCGCCATCCTTTGTAAAGAGTCCGATCTCAGCACCTGCCAGGAAAGCGCCGCCGTCTCCTGTTTTCGTCAGGCGGATATCACACTGATACCGTTTGTTTACGATCGTCAGAGCATTGTCCCCGACAATATCCACTGTGATCGCCGCATTTGTTGTATTTACCTGATAGCCGGTCTTTCCGGTCACTTCTTTGATCAGATATTTTCCAAACGGAATATCCTCAAATCTGGCAATACCGTTTTCATCACTGGTCACTTCATAGGCAGCACCATTTTTCCGATACTCAGTATCATCCTTGTTTAACAGACGGAATTTAACACCATCCAGCGGAACCGCTACCGTAGAATCATCTACTTTCTTGATCACGATATCTCCGATCGCTTTTTCGTTGGTAACTGTTACCGTCTCTGTCACATCGGCATTTTCCGTTCCGGTTCCGATCGTGATCTGATGTACGGTCGTATCCAGCACATATCCGTCAGGTGCTTTTGTTTCTCTGTAATAATAGGTCTTTCCAAGCTCCAGATCCGTAAAAGTCAGCTTGCCGTTTGCATCTGTCGTCTGTGTATCCACACGGTCAGAGCAGGCTGCATCACGATAAATACTGAACTCTGCATTTTGCAGATAGGTGATTGGATCGGAATCCTTTTCTGTCTTTGTCAGTGTCAGGCTTGCTTTTGCCTTCTCATTGGTGATCTCATAAGCACTGCTCTGTGGCGTGCCCGGCGTACCGCCCAATACACAGTACTCTGTTTCTGTTGCAGTCTTTACATCGATCTTGTAGATCGTATTGTTTGCCTTATAACCCGGAAGCGGTGTGATTTCCCGTAAGAAATAGGTCTCTCCTATCTCCAGACCTGAGAAGGTCACAATTCCGGTATCTGATGTTGTACGTCTTGCTACCAGTGTATCTTCCGTGCAAAGTGAACTTGTATACAGCCCAAATTCCACACCTGCAAGTACTGCAGCAGACGCTGCATCCTTTTTCTGGATCAGCGCGCTTCCCCTTAATACTTCCGGTGTGTAGTTTGGAATTGTAATCTCATAATATTTTGTACCGTTTGACGCATCTGTCTTCAGATTGGCATCATCATAATCTTTAATGACAGTTTCTGCCGATCCGATTCCGCTTCCCGGTCTGATATACGTATAACCGTCCGGTGTCTGGTACTCTACCAGCTTCAGATCATAACCGGTCAGTGTATTCAGATCTTCAAATACCGCGTAACCGTCTGCGCCGGAGGTTGCTTCACCGATACAGATATCACTGCCATCCAGATACAGCTTGAAGATCGCACCTGCCAGCGGCTGTTTTGTTACCGCATCGATCTTTCTGACACGGATCTCATGCTTGGTTACCGCACCTGCGGAAGAAGAACTGAAGGATACATTTTTGATCGTATCACTCGTATCTGTCACATTCTTTCCGGTTCCGGTAAAGTTTACCGTATTGGCGATCGTCTTACCGCTCAGCTCTGCAGCCAGACAGTTAAACTGAGTGCGGAATTTAAAGACATATTCATCCGAACCGATATTGGGCAGTTGTACGGTGATCTTGCCGTTCATAACCGCAATGACTGCTGAGACCTCTGTCTCTGTTACCTGCGTGTCATTTCCATTCTTTACCTTCGTTACTTTATATAATTTACCGCTGACATAATCAAAATAAGAAGGGAGCTGATCGGTAATGACCGGATCAGCCACTGCCGACATATCATAATGTCCTTCATTGATCTTAACGCTCCAGTCTACATACTGGTTACCCGCTTTATAGTCATATACTTTTTCCAGCACACCACCGGTCTCACCGGTCAGTTTTTTTCTGGCATCATCTGTAACCGAAATATCTCCTTCAAAATCCAGCCTGATCTTTGCGTCATTTTCATAGGATCTGGAAGCTGTCGCATCATCAGAGCTTGTCGTCTTCGTTTCATAGCAGATCCAGAAATCTTTCCGGAAAAATCCTGCCTGCACCGTATCCGTCAGATCAAAGACGTACTTCAGGCTCTGGATTCCCGTTGTCGTATCCACTGTGACCGTCGGTGTCACAGATACCGGATTTGCATCATAGTATGGGTTCTGCAGACGCATACTGCCATCCACATATTCCTGTCCGGCCGGCAATACATCCGTGATTTCCGCACCTTTCACCGTCAGCTTCGGATTTGTTACCTGAAGCGTCCATGTGATCGTACCGTCTCCGTTCATCTTACCGTCTTTCGCCAGGATATCCGGCTTTTTGATCTGCTGCCATGTCTGTGCAGTCGAATCAATTGGAGTTGTATTCATATCACTGGTCATGGATGCTTTATTTTCAAATAACGGCCAGCTGCTTGCATCAAATGCGGTCGGATCCTTCACCTTCGTCACGATCGTGATGACCTTTTTTGCATCCAGCTTGTCAAATTTAAAAACAAGCTTACCGTTTTCCGCATCAGAAGAAGCATCCAGTGCCTCGGATGCGCTGACAAATGCCATTTCATGATCTGAACCGGAAACCTTGTTCGTGCCGTTACCTGCCCGGAATGTATCTGTCACAGTAACATTTTCCAGTGTCTTGCCTTCCTCGTTAACCACAATCTCCCATGTAAAGGTATTGGTGATCTTATTAAAATCCTTAAAACTCTTTTTTAACAGATTGTAGCCCGGTACGGTGGCGTTTGTTGTTACATCGTATACGCCACCCTTCAGTTTACCGGTATTTTTGTAGCTGCCCTGCGAAAAATCTGTTACCTTCGTTTTATACTTGATCGTAACGGTATCTGTATAAGCAGTTCCTGCAGGAATTGCCACTTCAAAGCCACTTTTGCTCTTTCCAGTCGTACTGAGTCCCCCCGGTGTGATCTGGATGGAATCCTCAACAAGCTCCTGTCCGGTTTCCACAATATCCAGATAAGAAGTTCCCTGAATATCCAGATTCTCTGCATTTATAGTTACAGTCCACTCGATCGTACCATCTGCTGCAATGCTGCTTCCCGTCTTTTTCAGCATATCCGGTTTAATGGATATGGTCCCTTTATTGCTGACACCCTTATCCGTATCATCATCCGGGTTAAATGCCGCCGTATTGTCCACCAGCGCTGTTGTACTGTCATTGATCGTACCACCAAAAATACTCTTATCATAATAGGTACAGAATTTTACCTTTGCATGATAATGGGAGGTAACGCCCGCCACCTTAATATCAATACTGCTGTCTCCGTTTTTCGCTGTCGTTGTAATCGTTCCACCTGTACTGTCTGTCAGCTGGGGATACCCTGAAATCTCCGCATAAGTAAGTCCTGTCGGCAGATTATCCGTGATCACACCATCCAGTGATGTTCTGCCTTCCTGACCGAGCTCTACCGTCCATTCAATATAATTTTGTCCGTTGATATTAACGATCTTGCTGCCATATTTGCTGATGCTGACATCCTTCGGATCCGGTTTTTTATCATCATCCGTTTTGTCTGTTGTATTTACCGTGAATTTAAAATCACCTGTAGCAGTTGGAAATGCAATATTCTCTGTCTTTCCCTCTTCCTGCAGAGATTCCGAAAAGCCGCCCTCAAACTGCACATAAAAATTGACATTTGTATTGGATCCGATCGCATCCGTATCAAACCGGAAGGACAATGTTCCGTCTTTCGCAATATGAACAGTACCAATGGACTTGCCGTTATGATCAGCCAGCTTATGATCGGCCTCTACATCAACGCGGATCGTATCAGGGAGCTTATAAATATAAGCAGTATCCTTATTGACCGCTGTTCCGCTTCCCAGCTTGAAATCCAGCCGCATATTGATATCCGCATTGTATGGCAGATCAAATGTACCATTTTCTGTCAATTCTTCTACAACACTACCGCCTTTTCCATCTGAATAGGTCGCCTTCAGTGTCAGCTTATCCAGTGTGATCGTTGTATTGTCAAAAATATCTGCACTGCCTGCCGTGTCTGCATCAATATCCACTGCCGCATCCACCGCAACCGGTTCGCTTTCCTCTCCTGCATTCCGGTCTTCTGCAGCAGCTGCCGGCTGCTCTGCTGCGCCTGTCATAGTTACAGTCTTCCCCTCTGTAGCATCTGCAGTTGTATCCACATCTTCCGTCTGCACCATCGCATCGGGCAGCATACTGATATCATTGTCCGATACCGCACTTACATTGGACGGTATATTGGAAAACAGCATCATGCCTGCCAACAGAAGTGCCATGGCCCGTCTGCCTATTTTTCTCCTCTTTTTCTGTTCTCTGATCTCTTCCTCTGTGAAATATTCATTTCTCTTCATATCCCGCTTTAACTCCTGTTTTATCCCTGTTTTTTATTTCTGATCCGGGTCGATATCCGCCTGTTTTTACACGCAGATATAATCCACCCATTATTACTTTACATAATATAATATTTTATAGGTTCTTGCAATATCCTTTCTTTTTGTCAAGCAGATATTTTCCGCGTTTTCATCTTTCTTTTACGTATTTGCAGCTTTATTTTGTGAATTGTATACAGAGACGAGATACGCTCTGCGAATCTCGCTCTGATCAGCGGTCGTCAAATGCACCGCATAAATGCGTGCATTTTCCTCGTCGCCATAACAAAAAAAAGCGGCGGACATTTTCTATATGTCCACCACTCCGCTTTGATTTGAGTTTTTTTATTGTTTATAAGCCGCTACTACCATCCGTTCGTCCTCCGAGCCATAGGCACAGGTAGATAACAAAAGCAGCTTGTCTTCCTGTTCCGGCTGTTCATACCATGTCGCATTTTTCTGCATCTGTTTCAGATATGCAGTCAGGCTGTCCGCATCCTTTGGGATTTTCTCATAAGCAAAGTAATCTTCTTTTGTCAGATCGATCTGCAATATAGCAAATACTTCGTATGTGTCAAAGCCTTCCCCCATATCCAGCAGGATCTCCGTGTGCGCCTGTCTGAACTCCTTATCCCTATACTGTTTCAGGCTGCCAAACATCGTACCGTCCTTCATATGATGTCCGTGCAACAGCAGTACCGGATCTTCCGTGCTGCAGTTTTCATCTAAAAAGATCGTTCCGTGTGCATTCTTCTCCCCATAAAAATTATGATTCAGATAATAGCTGTTATTCCGCTGCACAACAGGATATTCAATCTCCGTATCCGGGATATACAGATAAGCCACATAATCTTCGTTTTTCTCCCAGTAGACAGAAGCATTGATCTGCGGAAGTGCCTGTCCTTCCTGTTCCACGTCCTTTGCATTTCCCGGTTCTGTCTCCTCTGCCGCCTCCGTCTGCGCCTGTCTGCCAAGCTCCCGCAGCTCTTCGTCCATGCTTTTTTCCTGTCTGTAATCGCTGTAATAGCGCAATAGGAAAACAGCGCATATTACAAACACGACCAGACAGATGATCCCTATGAAAAGAAGCAGGAAATCCTGCTTCTTTTTGTTATGCTTCATCGATTGCCTTTCCGATGTCATGCCGCATATATTTATTGGCAAATGAAACCCATTCGGTCGCCTCATATGCTTTCTTTCTTGCCTGCTTGAGGTCGTCGCCCTTGGCTGTAATGCCAAGTACACGTCCGCCGTTTGTCACGATCCTGCCATCTGCAAGCTTTGTGCCTGCGTGGAAGCAGAAATAATCGTCCTTTCCGTCAAATGCCTCCAGTCCTTCGATCGGAAGTCCCTTCTCATAAGAAACCGGATAGCCATCGGATGCCAGTACAACACAGACTGCTGCATTATCTTCAAATTCTACCTTGATCTGATCCAGTGTACCGTCGATGCAGGCATTGCATACATCAATGATATCGTTCTTCATACGTGGCAGAACGACCTGTGCTTCCGGATCTCCAAATCTCGCATTGTATTCCAGCACCTTCGGGCCTTTTTCTGTCAGCATCAGACCGAAGAAGATAACGCCCTTGAATTCTCTGCCTTCTGCCTTCATAGCATCTACCGTCTTCTGGAAGATATATTTATGGCAGAACTCATCCACTTCCTTTGTATAGAACGGGCTCGGGGAGAAGGTTCCCATACCGCCTGTATTTAAGCCCTGATCACCGTCCTTGGCACGTTTGTGATCCTGCGCGCTTGACATGATCTGGATCGTATTACCGTCTACGAAGGAAAGAACAGATACCTCGCGCCCTGTCATAAATTCCTCTACTACCATGCGATTGCCGGCAGAGCCGAATTTCTTATCCTCCATGATCTCTTTCACACCGTCTATGGCTTCCTGCTTTGTATTGCAGATCAGAACACCCTTACCGAGTGCCAGGCCGTCTGCCTTTAAGACGATCGGATACTCAGCCGTCTCCAGATAAGCAAGTGCTGCCTTCGGATCATCGAAGGTTTCGTACGCTGCTGTCGGGATATCGTATTTTTTCATCAGATCCTTGGAGAATGCCTTGCTGCCTTCCAGGATCGCTGCATTTTTACGAGGACCGAATGTGCGGATGCCTGCCTTTTCCATCTCATCCACAAGACCACCTACCAGCGGATCATCCATACCGACGATCACAAGATCGATCTCTTTTTCTTTTGCAAATGCAACCAGTTTATCAAACTCCATTGCGCCGATCGCCACACACTCTGCAAGCTGTGCGATTCCTGCATTGCCCGGTGCACAATAGATCTTATCCACCTTATCACTTTTTGCGACGCTTGCTGCGATCGCATGCTCTCTGCCGCCGCTTCCAACGATTAAAACTTTCATTGCTGCCTCCTGTTATTTTATGTACACTTTTCCGTCCTGTATCTGTACTCTTCCGTTTGCGATCCAGTCGATCGCCTGTGGCAGAAGCTGCCATTCTGCTTCTTCCATGACACGCTGCTGCAATACCTTCGGCGTATCATCCTGCTCTACGCACACTGCCTTCTGACAGATGATCGGACCTGTATCCGTCCCTTCATCCACAAAATGCACGGTCGCGCCTGTTACCTTGACACCGCGCGCCAGCACACCTTCATGCACCTTCAGCCCATAATAGCCTTTGCCGCAGAAGGAAGGGATCAGAGATGGATGGATATTGATGATCCTGCCCTGATATGCCTGCACCATTTCAGCCGGAATATTTACAAGGAATCCCGCTAAAACGATCAGATCCGGCTTCAGCTCATCCACGCCCTGCAGCAGTGCCTGATTAAATGCTTCTCTTGTCTCATACTCCTTTGGAGAAATGCAGACAGCCGGCACATTTTTTGCCTTTGCACGCTCCAGTGCATAAGCACCTGCATTATTACTGATCACGCCTGCAATGCGTGTATTTGTAATCTTACCGCTTTCCACTGCATCTAAGATTGCCTGCAGGTTCGTACCGCCGCCCGATACACAGACCACTACGTTTAACATAAGGTAACTCCTTTTTCTCCTGCTTCGATCTGACCGATGATATATGGTGTATCACCGGCTTCTTTCATAGCTGCCATTGTTTTATCCACCTCGGCAGGATCTACCGCAACAACCATACCGATACCCATGTTGTAGGTATTGTACATCATCTGCTCTGCAATATCGCCTGTTTTCTGCAGGAGTTTGAAAATAGCCGGTACTTCGTAGCTGTCTTTCTTGACAACCGCACGTACGCCGTCCGGAAGCATTCTCGGAATATTTTCATAGAAACCGCCGCCTGTGATGTGGCTGCAGCCTTTTACCTTAACACCGGCATTTTTTACCGCTTTCAGTGCTTTTACATAAATTCTGGTCGGTGCCAAAAGGGCTTCGCCAAGTGTCTTGCCCAGTTCATCATAATATGTATCAAGGCTTTCCTTTGTCATTTCAAATACTTTACGGACTAAAGAGAATCCGTTGCTATGTACACCTGAGCTCGCCATGCCGATCAGAACGTCACCCGGCTTCATATCAGATCCGTTGATCAGATCCTTTTTATCCACTACGCCGACAGCAAATCCTGCCAGATCGTATTCATCCTCTTCCATCAGTCCCGGATGCTCTGCTGTCTCACCGCCTACCAGTGCACATTCAGACTGGATACAGCCTTCTGCCACACCTTTAACGATCGTAGCGATCTTTTCCGGATAATTTTTACCACATGCAATATAATCAAGGAAGAACAATGGCTCTCCACCGGAGCATGCAATATCATTTACACACATAGCCACCGCATCAATACCGATCGTATCATGCTTGTCCATCACGAATGCCAGCTTTACTTTTGTTCCGCAGCCGTCTGTTCCGGAAAGAAGGATCGGCTCCTCCATGTTTTTGATGGCACTTAAGTCAAACGCACCTGCAAATCCGCCGATGCCGCCAAGCACTTCCGGTCTCATAGTAGCCTGTACATGCTTTTTCATCAGCTCCACTGATTTGTAACCGGCTTCGATGTCTACTCCTGCTTTCTTGTAATCCATTTTTGTTCTCCTCTTTATTTATTGTAATTTTTATATCCTACTTCCTGTAAATGGGCATCCTTCTTCTGTACAGATTCCTTTAAGCTCTGGGAATATGCTTTCAGTCTGTCAAGAAGTGCTGCATCACTTGTTGCCAGGATCTTTGCTGCGAGAAGTCCCGCATTGGCCCCGCCGTTGATCGCAACAGTCGCAACCGGAATACCGGATGGCATCTGCACAATGGAATACAGGGAATCTCTGCCTCCAAGACTTGTTGTATGCATTGGGATACCGATGACAGGCATCGGAAAGATTGCCGCACACATACCCGGCAGATGTGCTGCCATACCTGCGCCCGCGATGATCACCTTGAATCCCTTTGCCTCTGCTCCTTTGGCATACTCAAAAAATACGTCCGGTTCTCTATGGGCGGAAATGATCGTCATTTCATATGAAATACCAAGTTCCTCCAGAATATCTGCTGCTTTACTCATAATAGGCATATCTGAATCAGAGCCCATTACAATTCCTACCTGTGCCATGCTGTATCCTCCATTCATCTTTACTATTACATCATTTAACACTCTCATATTGCTTTATTGCAATCATATAATATTTTAAAAGGTTCTTTCTCTATCGTCAATACGAAATGTCACATTCCTTCGAGCGGCTTGTTCAGCTCTTCCGTGCCCGGCAGTACAAATCTGCCGTCTTTGATGATCCATTTCTCCTCGCCGTCTGCTGTGACACCGTAGAGCGCGCCCAGCTCATCATATGGAATCGTGATATCCGTATGGCACTGGAAATATGCCTTGTCCATATCTTCTTTACGCAAAACAGAAATCTCATTGTCTCTGGCAATGATCTCTTTTCCGTCAGGATTATAGACAGCCACATCCTCTGCATGGGAATAACACGTATCTCCGAATGCAAAATGCGGCCCTGTCTTTTCTGCGATCAGGATCGGCAGTCTGTCCTCGATCTCATACATCCGTCCCATGCGGTAAGCGGTCGTATTCGTACCGATCGCAAATTCTCCCATCGGAAGTGTTTCGTGATGATATAAAATGTTGTCTTTAATTAACTTTTTGCCCTCTGCCGGATCTGCAAAGTTAGCACAGTCGTACTCTGTTACCCTGCCATCCTTCACATGGATCTCAAGTTCTGTATATTCCAGCTCATTCAGATAAACACGGCTGACATACAGCATGCCTTCCGTTCCTGCCAGCTTGGGAGAAGTAAATACCTCGCCCACCGGAATATTGACATCTGCCACGCAGTTTTCAAACTTTGTCTGCTTTGCCGGATCCGCCAGATCAGTTAACATCACTTTCAAATCTGTCTTGTTTCCGTTTGTCCCTATGATCCGGGCATACTCACACGTATCCAGCACATCGATCATCTTCTGCTGCAGATCCTCGTACGTCTGATAATCCAGCGTATTCAGGCGGATCGTTTCATCCATGATCGCCGGATACTCCTCCCCGATCTCAGGGATCGGATAGGCAATGATCGTAAAACTTCTTTCTTCTCCCGGGATATAACTGTTGATGATCTGACCGAGCTGTCCGTAATACCAGGTTGAAAGCTCCTGCTGCTTTTTACTGAGCTGACATGCCTCTTTCTGCAAAACAGGGGTAAACGGCGTTTCCCCGAATACCTCGATCCAGGCAGGCCCCGCATGCACAGCGGAAAGCTCCTTCTTTTGCTCGTATGCTTCCTTCTGTACCTCCAGACGACGGCTTACAAACTTTTTATCCATAAAAAGTGCCTCATCCTCCCGATGATCGTATTCATACTGCTTGTTCGGGCTTTCGGAATAATAGCCGCCGACCGATGTTCCTCTCTTGGTAAAGATGCTGTGTGATGTCCGCATCATTGTCACATCAAGTCCCATTTTCTTAAAGTTGTCTATAGCTAATTTTACAGCCTGTTCAAAGCCGATCGGATACACGATCTGCGCAACCTTCTTTTTAGACAGATCCTTATTGCCCTTGATAAAGCCGATCCGATACCCTTCTGTATAAGTATCTGCCATCAGCTGCAGTTTTTCCGGCTCCATATTGTTTAAATAAGCTGCTGTCAGCCTCTGGTTATCCGTGATATATTCACCGTATCTGTACAGATACCGCTCATCCGACAGATCCGATTCCATGATAATACGATATGCAAAATCTGATGCCGGATCCACCTTTTCGCCGACACGCTTTACGGTTTCCTCTTCCATATAATCGTAGACGAAAAAGTACACGATCTCTTTCAGCTGCTGCACCGCCGGCTCACGATCCTGATCCGCATAGCTGTATACAAAGCTGCTGTAAACTTCCAGAAAGAACTCCATATGGATCACAAGTTCATCCAGATTCTGTTCAAAGATTTCCGGGATCACAGAACGCATCTGCGTATAAACGAAAGACAGGATCTGTCCATAGTCATCTCCCAGCATGGAAACCGCGTAAACCGGATTCGCATAGCTTTCCTCATACAGCTCCGGCAGTACATCGGCAAACATCACTTCATTTGCACTGCGCAGTTCTTCCGTACTTTTTTCAAAGTAACTGCCTGCCTTGATATCTTCATAAATCTGGCTCATCTCCAAAAGGAAAAAAGCCACCCGTCTAAAATAAGAACAGTATGGCTCCTTTACAGTTTCTTCCTTATGAATTTCAGTCAGTCTTTCCTTTGCAAGTTCATATCTTTCTTCCATCATAATCCAAACACTCCCGCATACAAAATAAATCCTGTGGCACAGACGCCGATTCCGTTTAGTAGAATACCCAGATCCGGGAAGAAGTAAAACTTATCCTTCTCCATTCTGGATAAAATACCGAATACCAGTCCTGCGATTGAAAAAAGCATGGCTACTAAAATAACCGTGCCAAGCCTCGCACTCGCCCGTCCGCCAATCCGGAACGAAGAAAATACTGCCAGCCCGATCGAGACATCTGACAGTATTCCAAGTACGGTTGACATAATACCACGTTCTGACTGACTTTTATTCGTAAACATAAAATTCTTTTTATGACCTTTACGCATAACGTCCCCTTTAGAACATGATCTTTGATTTACCGGCAAGCAGCTTTGCACCGGATATGATGAGTAATACGCCGCCTGCGATTCCCACCACGATAGAGATCACACCGAATACAATATTTAAAGCACCGCTTCCTGCCATTGTTTTATAGATTTTTTCTTCCATATGATTTCCTTTCCGACTATAACTGTCTATGCCCGTGCACCATACTGCTCATAATATGCATCGATTGCTGACTTGATCCGGTCATCAATCACCACTCTGCCACCACATTCTTTATTGTACAGATGCTCTGTTACCTCTGCCATGGATACGATCGCATTTGCTTCGATGCCATATAATTCTTTAATTTCATCAAGTGCTGACTTCTCGCCGCCTTTTCCGACTTCCATACGATTTAAGGATACCATCAGACCGATGACCTCTACATCTGCCTGTGCCTTCAGTATCGGGAAAGTTTCTTCAATGGATTTGCCGCTTGTCGTCACATCCTCGATGATCACTACCTTATCTCCGTCCTTCAGCTTGCTGCCAAGCAGGATTCCTGTATCGCCATGATCCTTGACTTCCTTTCTGTTGGAACAGTAACGGATATCTTTTCCATATAACTTGCTGATCGCGATCGTGGTCGCAACAGTCAGCGGAATGCCCTTATAAGCAGGCCCAAACAGGACATCAAAATCCAGTCCGTACGTATCATGGATTGCCTTTGCGTAATACTCGCCGAGCTTCATCAGCTGTGAACCTGTCACATAAGCACCCGCATTCATGAAAAATGGGGATTTTCTGCCGCTCTTTAATGTAAACTCGCCAAATTTCAAAACATCACTTGCTACCATAAATTCGATAAATTCCTGTTTATACTGTTCCACTTTGCTGTGTCCTCCTTATTGTAAGCCGCTTCGGCGTTTGTATCGTTCTTGCATATGAAGTAAGTATACCATTACCTACTTTTCTTTTCAACCAGCAAATCTTGTGCTTTACGCATATATCAGATCTGTCTCTTTTTATCAGGTATATGATTTCTTATGTTATACTGCTGTTTGTGTGATCGAAAAGAAAGCAGGATGTGATTTTCCGAGTTATGCCCTCTAGTATTACGAAAGAGGGGTGATGCCAATGAACACATTAGAAGTGCTTACACTTTTATTAGTTGTTTTTGCGGCTCTGTCTTACATAGATAATCATAACGACAAAAAGAAATAGCATCCCCAACCCTCGCAAAGTTTAGGATGCTATTCTTATTAGTTTTCTCAACTGAGGGCAAATCGGAGTCATATCCGATTCACTTTCTAAGTAGATTATACACTAGGGCACTTGATTATTCAAGCGCCCTTTTTATTCTCGTATTTCACGCATTCCCAATGTCAGTCCAGGATCTTTCCGTCAATGGAGATCGTCACAACCTGCCAGGGGATCATTTTACCGCAGTCCTGCAGTGCTTTCTTTGCCGCCATTTCCAGACCGCCGCAGCATGGCACTTCCATGCGGAGCACCGTTACGGAGCGGATATCATTCTGCTTCAAAATCTCCGTCAATTTCTCACTGTAATTGACACCATCCAGCTTCGGACAGCCGATCAGCGTCACTCTGCCTGCCACAAATTCACTATGGAATTTTGCATATGCATAAGCTGTACAATCTGCTGCAATAAGCAGCTTTGCGCCTTCAAAATACGGACTCTGCACAGGTGCCAGCCTGATCTGTACCGGCCAGTTGAGCAATCTGTCCTTTTCCTGCTTTGCTTTGAGTACCGCAGCTTCATCATAAGCCGGTGCTTCTCTTTCCTCGAATGTGATCGCACCGGTCGGGCAGCCCGGCAGACAATCTCCGAAGCCGTCGCAGAAATGCTCTCTTGTCAGCTTAGCCTTTCCGTCTATGATCTCTATCGCGCCTTCATGACAAGCGGTTGCACAGATCCCGCAGCCATTACATTTTTCCTCATCAATATGAATGATCTTTCTAACCATTTGTGGTTCCTCCTTGACTTTTCTGTCGTCATTGTACTAAACTTATTGCAATAATTATGTTGGATTTCCAACAAAAGGAGCTGCTATGTCAAAAAATTTAGCATCTTATGAAACTCTCTTACAGAAAAATCCGTTATTTCAGGGAATTCCACAGGCAAAACTGCCCTGTGTTCTCGAAAAACTGAAAGCACACACCAGATATTATAAAAAAGAAGAAACGATCCGCCACTGCGGTAGTGCTGTCAACTTTATCGGTATTGTGCTTGAGGGCGATATCCACATCCTGCAGGATGATTATTACGGCAATCGGAGTATTACTGCTTCCGTTTCCACCGGTGCTCTTTTTGCTGAGGCTTTTGCCTGTGCAGACATCACAGAGCTTCCTGCCACGATCGTCGCCGCCACAGACTGTCATATCTTAACCATCAGCAGTTATGCCCTGTTGCACGCCACAGATGAAAGCTGGACTTATCACACTGTCCTGATCCGGAATCTGCTTGGCATCGTCGCACGTAAAAATATGTATCTGAACCGGAAGCTGAAATATACTTCCCATAAAACAACGGCAGAAAAACTGCTTGCTTATCTGAATGATCAGGCAAAAGAAAAAGGAACAAATGCCTTCTATATTCCGTTTAACCGACAGCAGCTTGCCGATTATCTCGGCGTAGAAAGAAGCGCCATGTCTGCAGAGATCAGCAGGCTCGCTTCTCTCGGTCTCCTCGAAACACGGCGCAGTTATTTTAAATTATTAAAACCGTAATTCGGTGTTGCTGTCCGTGATGAATCAGCACTTCCCCCGGTCGTTTCCAAATGCTTTTCCTTTATCCGTGACTACCATTTTCCGGCTGTTACAGATACCTTTTCGGCTTAAACTGCCTTTTTGTCCGGCTTTGTAAATTTTCTATCGCATTCTCATAACCGCTCCCAGCACGATGAAAAGCCCCATACACAAGAACAGAATCGTATCCGGTCTTACTTTTCTCAGAAAAATACAGGTTTGTGGATGCTTGGAATTGATGTAGATCGGATGGATATTGCCATGTTCCATATTTTCCGTCAGCTTTTTATATGGCACATTTTGTGCCAGTTGACTTTGAAAACTAACGCCCTGATAAGTATAAGTAAAAACAGGTACATCTACCTTTCGTATGCCATATCTGCCGCCGCCATAATAAGTCCTGTATCCCGTATGCTCTGCCTCTATCTGCTCTGTACACAGAATCAGGATACACAGATCCCTTACGCCTAACAAAAACACACCGATACCAATTACAATAAATAATACATGCTCCACGGCTTTCTCCGCTTATCCATCCGGTAATCCGATCAAATTTGTTCTTTTCTTTTTCTTATTATAGCTTATATTCATAGGAGACACAATTCTTTCACATACTAAACCAATAAAATGAAAGGAGTTTTCTATGGAATCTGTATTTACGATCGAGCAACTACGTCCCATTCGGGATGGCTTTACCATATCCAGAGATACAAAACTGGGCAATACCACAAAAGTTACCCCTTTCTCACTCGGAAAGGATACGTCCATCAGCCAGGAAAGCTATGACCGTATGACCATGTACATTGGTGCGGCGGGTCAGGGCACTTTCCTGATCGGAGAAGATGCAGCACAGAAACTGCTTTTACCTGATACGGTGCTGATCGTTCCCGGCAGAACATTATGCGGAATGGAAACAGACGCCGGCATGGTTTACACAGAGATCATATTGGAAAACAACACAGAAAAGGAGATTATTATGAACCCAAACGCGAAAACAAACGAAGTATTTGAACTGAAGAATCTGATCGACTATGAAGAAGGCAGCATTGCCAACATGGATGTTGTCAGCAATCCTACCATGAAATATGTTCTTATGGCATTTGATGAAGGAACCGGTCTGACGCCACACCGTGCACCGGGCAATGCGATCGTATTTGCACTCGAAGGCAAGGCTACGATCGGCTATGAAGGAAAGGACTATGAACTTTCCGCCGGAGAATGCTTCCGCTTTGAAAAGAACGGTCTGCACTCTGTCACAGCAAACGGCAGATTTAAAATGGCATTATTACTTGTTCTTGCATAAGCAATCATATCTCCGTTTGAAGAGATCGTGATATGGCAGCTGCCATAGTTGCAGCCGCCATAGATCATGCCCTTTTCTGCAGCAGATGGCAGTTTAAACGGTCCCGTTTCATATTCTCATATACTGTTGTATCCAAAAAGTAACCGTGGTAACCTATAACCGATTGACAGGATTTGTGTTACTACATTATAATCTGATGTAACACGCAAAAAGAATCTAATATAAGGAGCTGATAATGTGCTGACAAAAGAAGAATTACCGGAATGCCCGGTTGCTACTAGCGTTGATATGCATTAAGCGACCTTGGAAAATCCTTAAAACCGATCCTGGATTCTATGGTCGCGTGGGGCAATTCATATAAAAATATGTAAAACGGAGGACAACTATGAGCAATGTAGGAAAGAAATGTAAGGTACATTACACCGGCACCTTTAACAGTGGTGAAAAATTTGATTCATCCTATGACCGCGGCGAGCCGCTGGAATTTGTCTGTGGTGCAGGCATGATGATCAAGGGCTTTGATGAAGCCGTAAAGGAAATGGAGACCGGTCAGATCATTGATATCCATTTAATGCCGGAGGAAGCATACGGAATGCCGGATCCGCAGAATATCGTCACACTGGAACTTGGTCAGTTACCGGGTGCAGAAGGCTTATCTGTCGGTGAGCATGTTTATTTATCCACCCCAACCGGGCAGTCTTTCCCTGTTACCGTGACAGCTAAGGACGATACCCATATCACGCTCGATGCCAACCATGAAATGGCCGGAAAAGAACTGAACTTCAAGATCGAACTTGTTTCTGTAGAATAAGGAGATTTCCTATGGCAAATGAATCATTTTTTGTAGATGACCATGTCCGGCTCACCATGCAGAACATTGATCAGCAGGTACGCAGGTATCTGACTGCCTGTGAACGCGAAAAAGCCAGTTACCGGCTTGTGGAAGAAGCGATTGCCACACAGCTGATCCCCCAGGTGGAAAACCTCATGTCCAAAGATGCCATGAATGGTGGTATCCATCCGATGAAGCATCATACCTACCAGGGACAGCCCGGCCTTTTCTGCTACAATATTTTCATCGTAAACTACGGATTTGCCAAAGGTCATTTGTATCATGAACTGGAAAAGATCGGCGATGTGCCGTTTTATGATGCGGGAAATATGATCGATGAAGGGAACCGGCTTCTTGCCATGATCGAAGATCTGGAGCAGGGCATATCCTGCTGGGACTTTCCCAAAAAATATTTCCGCATCCCCCGCTTCAAGGGAACGGACGGACTGCTTTCAGGCATCGAGCGTATGATCGATGATGCCATAAAAAGCGGTTTTGGCTGGGAGAAGATCAGCGACGAAATGTCATATTACAATACAACAACCGGTGAATGCGGCATTCTTCTGGATGTAGCCCCCAATAAGAAACTGGCGGATTATACCCTGTTTTCGTTTCTGAGCAATAACAGACAGCCCTTGGGCGTCGGTATCCCTCATATGCTGTCTGACGGTCTGTATCTTAACGGAAAGATCAAACGGTACCAGTTACAGCTGCTGTTTACACTGGTCGATCCATTACATAATAAAGAACTGTTCCGGTTAAACCGTGCGGATTTTGAACTGGTCACAAAAGATATCGAGGCGGAAAATATCATGGACCGGGGATACTTCTCAACACGCGTCAATATCAATCTGTTCCATGAAAATACGCAGCAGTTTTCCTCTCAGCTTCTAAAGAATAAAATATTCAGGCAATATCACCCAAAGCTTGGATGGATGGCGAATTCTAAACTCGGTATGAAATCCTACGCTTCTCTTGGGGAAGAATTTTATGACCAATATGAAACCGGCTTAAAGAAGCTGCAGGCCCGTTAGATATTTTCGGTACAATTTCTCACAGGCGTTGTTATAAGACGTTTCATGCAGCGGATCATACAATCTCATAAGCAGGGCAGATGGAATTGCCCTGCTTATTTCTGCGGATGCAATGCAATATTTCCACTGCAGCCGGACATACATCTGCGAAATCCAGTTCAGTAAAATACGATCACATTCTATAGCTTCCTTTCGTGGCGCACACAGTGAAAAATCGATACTGTTCTTCAGCTGCTTATAGCCTTTATTCAGCGCACTCCAGTTGCCAACATCCATCTTTCTTCTGATTTCCGAATGCTGCATATACACATCTATCATGGAACACAGATCGTATTCCGTGATCTCAGTCAGTTTGATAAACAATAAGGTATGAAGATCTATGACATCTTCCAGATAGATTTCATCATACGCAGTCTTATCCGCTTCCATTTTCTGTCTCCTTAGTCAGCCCTGCATTCCGTTTGCCTGTCTGATCATGTCCTCTACAACAATATCGTAGATCTCCCCGAGTGTGTTGCAGTACTCTAAGATCTTCCACGGCTCGTTTGTATGGAAATGGATCTTGATCAGATCTTCATCTCCCGCTGCGATCAGGCTGTTGCCTTCAAAATGCTCTGTGATGTAGTCTGCGATCGCATCCTCATCCAGATCCTCATCTCTTCTGTCGATCAGAAGCTGTGTATCATAACGATATGCAAACTGATCATCTTCTGCATCAATTGAATTTACTCCCATTGTGTGCCTCCTGTTATTATCTTCACTTTGCTGCCTGCCGAATTTGGCTGGTTAGATATTTCTAACCAATTTTACCATCCATTTGCCGGATTTGCAAATAGAACGCTTTATTTCTGAATCTTGAATTTTACTTTTTTTACATTGCCTGCTTTATCCACAATCTTCAATGTATAAGTACCGTTTTTCTTGATCGTTTTTCCGCTCTTGATCTTCTTGCCGTTCAGTGTGGCACGCTTCACACCGGAAAGCTTATCCCGGAAAGTGATCTTCAGATTCTTCTTGTATACCTTGTTGTTTTTCACGTTGGTGGTCGGCTTCTTACGGTCAACACAGAAAATGGCTGTCTGCTTTGTGCCGGCTTCCGTTTCGATCTCTGCCTTGTAAGCGCCATCCTTCTTTACCGCAAATTCATTGCCTGACTGTGCCTTTCCATTTACACGGAACCGGGTGATCACGCCCGGTGAAGAGACCTTCATCGTCACAAGCTTTTTATAAGCACCTTTGTTTTTCACACCGCTGACCTTGATCTTACCGGACTGCGCCACAGCTTTTGCACTCATGGCATAGATACGGTCAGTCTTTTCCTTCACAAGTTTGACCGCATCAAATCTGACCGTTTTGCCGTCTGCCTGCACTTCTCCGTTTGTTTTGGCTACCTGGAACGGGAAACTGATCACAATTTCATAGCCGTCCAATCCGTCCAGATCACTTGTCATATTGGCATCTATCTGGCTCGTACTTGTCTGGCTGTCCTGTGCAATGCTCATAACAGCTTTGTCACCTGTCAGCTCCAGGAAAGAAGATTTCATCTCCTTCGCAGATGCTTTCTGACTCAGTATATAAGAATTGTGTTCTTTTCCGTTCAGTACTTTTGTACCGTTTGCCGTAAATTCCATTTCTTTCATGATCTCAGCATAGGTCTTTGCTGTGCTGCCCTGCTGGCTGTTCATATACTGCTCGATCTGCTTTTCTTCTTCGCTTGTTGTATCCACTTCCATCGAAACAGTTCCCGAAAGATCAGGATTGATCTCCATTTTTGCGCTCATGCCGCATCCTGTCAGAAGTATGATACAAAGTGTTGTCAGTGCAACTGCAATTCTCTTTTTCATGTAGTTCCCCCTTTTCATATGCATGTTATAAGATGATGTCCGCTTTACTGCAATAGCTATTTCCAGTATACCTTGTATCAACTTTATATACCAGCATAATTTAAAAAATACCGCCAAAATACCGTCATATAAAAAATATACCGGAACACAGGTTTTATCCCGGTTCCGGCGTTCTCTTATTCTGTTATAGAATGCGCTGCGGCTTACAGCAGATTTTTCATGCTGTCCATACCGATCAATAGTGTTGACGTATTATGCAAAAGAGCTGATGTCGTAGGCGGGATCACGCCTGCCACGCCTAATGCGATCAGTCCTGCATTAAAGGTCACGATCTGTCTGTAATTTTTATGGATCCGCTTCATCAGTGCCTCGCTCAGCATTTTCAGTATAACGATCTCATTCAGATCATCTGCACTGACTGTAATATCTGCAATCTCTCTTGCGATCTCTGCTCCGTCACTGATGGCAATTCCGACATCGGCTGCGGAAAGCGCCGGCGAATCGTTGATACCGTCACCGATCATGACAACTTTATGTCCCTTTGCTTTCTCCTGCTGTACAAAATCGGCCTTATCCTCCGGCAGAACTTCCGCATAGAAATGATCCACACCGACGCTCTTTGCGATCGCTTCTGCTGTCCGATAGCTGTCACCTGTCATCATGACAATATTGGTAAACCCTTCTTTATGCAGCTTCCTGATCACAGACTTTGCTTCCGTGCGGAGCGGATCTTCAATACAGATCGTTGCTGCCAGCTTACCATCTATCGCCAGATATAAATGAGAATACTGCAGCGGCAGATTCTCAAACAATTCCTTCTTTTCTTCCGGAATCATGCACTTTTCATCTTCAAATACAAAATGATAACTGCCGATCACAACACGCTTCTCTCCGATCGTACTTGCGATACCGTGCGCTACCACATAATCCGGTTTGGTATGCATTTCCTCATGCAGCAGATTTTTCTGTGTCGCAGCATCAACGACCGCTTTCGCCATAGAATGCGGAAAATGCTCTTCCAGACAGGCTGCAATACGCAAAAGCTCATCCGAGGTCTTATCACAGAAGGATACCACAGATGCTACAGTCGGACATGCCTTTGTCAGTGTTCCGGTCTTATCAAATACGATCGTATCGGCTTCTGCCATTGCTTCTAAGAACTTGCCGCCCTTTACGGTAATGTGATGGCTGCCTGCCTCGCGGATCGCAGAAAGCACGGAAATCGGCATTGCGAGCTTGAGTGCACAGGAGAAATCCACCATCAGAATGGAAAGTGCCTTTGTGGCATTTCTTGTCAGAAGGTATGTCAGTGCTGTTGCGCCAAGGCTGTAAGGCACAAGCTTGTCTGCCAGATGGGCTGCCTTGCCTTCTACATTGGATTTCATTTTCTCCGATTCTTCGATCATCTTCACGATCTTTTCAAATTTGCTGTCATTTCCGACCTTGCTGACTGTGATCGTCAGTGTGCCCTCTTCCATCACAGTGCCCGCATATACGGATGCGCCCTCTGCTTTTCTGACAGCCGTAGCTTCGCCGGTCAGTGACGCCTGGTTGACCAGTGCTTCCCCTTCTGCCACCACACCGTCAAACGGAATGACATTACCCATATGCACAACAACCTGCTCTCCTGTTTCAATTTCATCGACAGACACCAGAACCTCTGTCCCATCTACCTTTTTCCATGCTTTTGTCACATGCAAAGACAGGCTTCTTGCCAGATTATCGATTGACTTTTTATGTGTCCACTCTTCCAGCAGTTCACCGAAACCGAGCAGAAACATGATCGAACCTGCTGTGTCCGTATCATTTCTTAAAACAGATACCGCAATCGCTGTCGCATCCAGCACCGGTACCTCGATCTTTCCTTTCAGAAGTGTCTTCACTCCTTCTTTCATATACTTCAGGGACTGCCAGATGACATAGCAGGAACGGAGTGGCAGCGGAAGCAGCCATTTGATCGCATAATGCTTTACCACATGGCCGACCAGTTTTTCCTGATAATCTGCATTTAACGCTCTTCCTGAATTTTCGATCAGCCCCGTAGGTGCTTTTACTTCTTCATAGGCAAATGCCAGAAGCAGATCAATGATCTGTTGTCTGTCACCTGTATAAACGACCACGGCGTCTCCTGTCCGCTCATACACCTTCGCCTCTTTTACCTGCGGCTGTGTATGTAAATAGTAAAGAAGCAGGTCTGCCTGCGCATAACTCATGCGGTACTGCACAAGATGGATACGCATTCTTCCCCTTGCTTCATGCTTGATTGTAAATTTCATAAGCTATCCTTACCTCACTACAAAGGAGCACCCGCCTCTCAGCAGGTGCTCCCTCTTTTTCTAAATTATTCCGCGTCTTCAGATGCTTCCTGTGCATCTGCTGCAAATTCCTGTTCCTGCTGCAGGGCTCTTTCTTCATTTATGCTCTTAGCATCTGCATAAATATCTTCAGCGTTCTCCTGTACAGTAGAAACTGTCTTCATAACACAGTCCTTTGCTCTGAGTGCTGCTGCAGTACAGTTTGTATATACTTTCTTTGCATCCTTACTTGATAAGATCTTGATGCCGGCTGTACCAAATGCTACTCCTGCTGCAAAGATACCTGTTTTTTTCCAGTTAATTTCTTTGAAAATGTTACTCATAATATCCACACCTTTCTCTATCTGTATCTTATTATGGGTGCTATTATAGCACCGGCACGGGCGGATAGCCAACTCTAACCCGCGCTTGCAACTGATAACTTTTCTCAACAAGAAAAATGTAGACTTATAACCTGTATGCTCCTGTAAAATGAGACAGGAACAATCATCTCATATACAAAAATCCATCGCACTAAGCCAGTGCAGAGGCAATATCTTCTTTCATATCCAGTACTGCTGCCCTGGATGCATCCGCATAATTTTCCGGTGTAAACCGTTCCTTATACAGATCATTCTGATAAGCAGCAATAATACCGCGCGAGCTGTTCACGATCGCACCGAGTCCATCTTTATTAAAAAAGTGGACAAGATCCTTGCCTTTGCCACCCTGTGCACCATAGCCCGGTACCAGAATATAAGCCTTTGGCATAATATCACGCAGGACACGTCCCATTTCCGGATAAGTTGCACCGACAACAGCACCAACATAACTGTAAGTATCTCCCATCAGTTCTTTGCCCCATTCATCAACCTGATGTCCGACCCACTCATACAGCGGCGCGCCGTCAATAATACGATCCTGAAATTCTCCGCTGCTCGGATTGGATGTCTTTACCAGAACAAAAATACCCTTTTTCTCTTCCTTACATACATCAATGAACGGTTTTACGCCGTCGCTTCCCAGATAAGGATTGACGGTTGCAAAATCTTCGTCAAAACCATAGTAGGATTTGCTTCCTACCTGCACCTTGCCAAGATGCCCTGTTGCATAGGCTGCTGAGGTAGAACCGATATCACCACGCTTGATATCACCGATCACGATCAGTCCCTTTTCCTTGCAGTATTTGACTGTTTTATCAAATGCAACAAGTCCCGGAATACCAAACTGCTCATACATGGCGATCTGTGGCTTTACTGCCGGAACCAGATCATAGATCGCATCCACGATTCCCTTATTGTACTGCCAGATTGCTTCCGCAGCACCTTCGAGCGTTTCTCCGTATTCCGCAAATGCCTTTTTTGTAATAAACTCCGGGATAAACTTCATCATCGGATCCAGTCCCACTACGATCGGTGCTCCCGTCTTTTTGATATTTTCGACTAATTTGTTAATCATGCTGTTTCTCCTTATGTTGATTTCATTTCAGGATACTTTGATCCCGCTTACAGATTCGCAGTCTCTGCCACAAGACTGTCTGCATACTTCTTAATATTGGATGCATTGACATACTTTTTATGAGAATCCCCACTGACAACAACCAGTGTCGGTGCCTGCATCACGCCATAGCGAACTGCCAGCTCCATATTTTCTTCCGCATCGATCGGTACATATGCGATTCCCTGCAGATATTCCTTTGCCAGCTTACAATTCGGACAGGTCTTTGTCGTAAATAAATACTTTACATTCTCCGGTGTTCCGACAGAAACCTTGACATCCTGATCATAACCGGATAACGTTACCACACTGGAAACCGGTCTCTTTAATACAGATCTGTCCAGCTTGTACTCTGTTCTGTTTGCATATTCCTGTAATTTACCGTCATTCCAGTTCTGTACCGGTCTGTAATAGCCTGTGATACGGCTGTAAACCTCGGTCGGTTTACCACAGTGCGGGCAGATCTTGACTTCTCCTGCCAGATAACCGTGCTCCTTACAGATAGAGTAAGTCGGAGACAACGTATAATAAGGCAGCTTATAATTTTCTGCGATCGTCTTTACAAGGTTAGCAGCAGCTTTCCAGTCCGGAAGCTTCTCGCCTAAGAATGCATGGAATACCGTACCGGATGTGTATAGCGTCTGCAGCTCGTCCTGGATATCCAGTGCATCGAATATGTCCACGGTATAATCAACCGGCAGATGAGAAGAATTCGTGTAATACGGTGTATCTCCCGGATGTCCTGCCGTCTTGATGCCCGGCCATCTCTTTTTATCATGCTTTGCCAGGCGGTAAGTCGTACTCTCTGCCGGTGTTGCTTCCAGATTGTAAAGATCACCGTACATTTCCTGATAATCGGAAAGACGCTCACGCATATGGTTCAGCACTTCTTTTGTAAATTCCTGTGTATGCTTGTCGGAAAGATCCGCACGCAGCCAGTTGGCATTTAAGCCGACCTCGTTCATGCCGATCAGGCCGATCGTGGAAAAATGATTGTCAAAGTTGCCCAGATACCGCTTTGTGTAAGGATATAACCCTTCATCCAGCAGCTTTGAGATAACACCACGTTTGATCTTTAAGGAACGGGCTGCAATATCCATCATCTTATTCAGCCGGCGGTAAAAATCATCCTTACTTGTTGACAGATAAGCGATCCTTGGCATATTGATCGTAACAACGCCGACACTTCCCGTACTTTCGCCGGATCCAAAATAGCCGCCTGTCTTCTTCCGCAGCTCTCTCAGATCCAGACGCAGTCTGCAGCACATGGATCTGACATCGGATGGCTCCATGTCGGAGTTGATATAGTTGGAAAAATACGGTGTACCGTATTTGGAAGTCATTTCAAACAGGAGACGGTTGTTCTCTGTATCGGACCAGTCAAAATCCTTTGTGATAGAGTAAGTCGGGATCGGATACTGGAAACCGCGTCCGTTGGCGTCACCTTCGATCATCGTCTCGATGAATGCCTTGTTGATCATATCCATTTCCTGCTTGCAGTCACCGTATGTGAAGTCCATCTCTTTGCCGCCTACGATCGCCGGCAGATTTGCCAGATCGTTCGGAACCGTCCAGTCCAGTGTGATATTGGAAAACGGCGCCTGCGTGCCCCAGCGGCTCGGTGTATTGACACCATAAATAAATGCTTCGATACATTTCTTTACTTCCGGATATGTCAGGCTGTCCACCTTGACAAACGGAGCCAGATACGTATCAAAAGAAGAAAATGCCTGTGCGCCTGCCCATTCGTTCTGCATAATGCCGAGAAAGTTTACCATCTGATTACACAATACGGAAAGATGTGCTGCCGGTGCGGATGTGATCTTGCCGGTAATGCCGCCAAGTCCTTCCGTGATGAGCTGCTTTAAGCTCCAGCCTGCGCAATAGCCTGTCAGCATGGACAGATCATGGATATGGATATCCGCATTTCTGTGTGCCTCCGCTATTTCTTCATCATAAATCTCTGAAAGCCAGTAATTGGCAGTTACTGCGCCGGAATTGCTTAAAATCAGTCCGCCGACAGAATATGTTACGGTGGAATTTTCCTTGACACGCCAGTCCTCTACCTTTACATAGCCGTTTACCACATCTTTATAATCCAAGATCGTAGATTTCATGGTACGCAGTTTTTCACGCTGTTTTCTGTAAAGAATGTAAGCCTTGGCTACCTGTGAGTAACCGGCCTGCTCCAGCACACGCTCTACGCTGTCCTGTACATCCTCTACATGCACCTCTTCGTCTTTTACCTTTTCCTGAAAATCTGCTGTAACACGGAGACTTAATAAATCCACAATATCATTCGTATACTGCACATCTGTTGCAACAAATGCCTTCATGATCGCATCACTGATCCGCTTTAAGTCAAACTCCGCTACGTCACCGTTTCTTTTGATTACCTTTAACATGAAATCTCCCTTTCTACTACATTTTTACCCCATCAATTAACATAACTGCATATGCGCCGATTAGTTTTATTGTAGCATTGCGGGTATGCAAAGTCAATATAAAGGCAAAAGAAAACCACTATATCTTATGTTAACATTGTTATGTCAACACAAGATATAGTGGCAATACTTATCTTGTCTTTAAGAATTCATTTTCGCGGATCGCCGCCGCATCATCCGGATAACTGTCTAAATAGCTGTTCATCAGGGCTGCAGCCTTTTTGAAATTTCCAAGATGTTCATAGGCAACGATCTGGTTGAAACGAAGTTCTTGTGTTACAGAATTATTTTCCGTAACGGACAGACCGCTGTTGATCGCGGTAAGCGCCGCCTCATAATCTTCCGTTTCCAGTTTACATAATCCCAGCTGATTATAAATAACCGGATCCGCATCGTTTTCTGTCAGGTATTTTTCATACAGACTTGCCGCATAATTGCTGTCACCGAGCTGCTCATACGTCTTGCCCAGCATCAGAAGCGTGTCACTACTTGTTTCCTTTGCACCACTTTTTGCAAGCTCTAAAAAGTTGCGGGCATTTTCATAATCCTTGCTATAATAATAGACAACACCTTTTTCATAATCTGTCATGGCATCGAGTCTGTTTTCGATCGCAGCACTCAGATAAGACTGTCCTTCCTGCTCGTGTCCGTTATCCGCAAAGGTTTCATATACACGGATCGTCATCGGAATGCTGTTTTTACTTTTAGAAAGTGCTTCATTCAGATCCTTGACTGCTCCGTCATAGTCTCCGTTTTCCATTTTAATGCTGCCACGCAGATAATAGACCATATCCTGTCCCTTACGCACGCCTGCGATCGCATCAAGCGTCTGGATCGCATCTGACAGTTGTCCGTTTTTATACTGCGCTGTAGCAAGATAATAATTGATGTCCACTTCCCGATCGCTGACAAACATCCCGCCGTTCTGCAAAGCGCGGTCAAAGCTTTCGATCGCACTCTCATAATCGGTCTGCCCCATATAGGCAAGTCCCTGCCCTCTGTAGGCAAGCTGCAGATCTTCACCTTCGAGGATTGCCTTATCAAAACAGGTTCGTGCCTGCTCATAATTCTGTGCACTGATCGCTTCCATTCCGGCGTCTGTATTGGTTGTTTTCTTTCCGCATGCCACAAGACAACCTGCAAGCAGGACTGCCAGAAGGGCCGCGGAAGATTTCCTCATTGTATATTTTCGCATATTGATCTGTTCCATTCTTTCGCTACTATCTTTTCTATTCCTTTAGAATACCCTTTCTGACGAAACCTGTCAACGAATGCATCTCTGTTTTTCCTTGTTTTCACCGAAAATTTGCAGTACACTAGACAGGTAGATCACAGACAGGGAATGACAGCATGAACACTTTTCAGCAAAGCTTTTATTTATTAAAGAAAAACCTGCGTTCCATCGTAGGCTTTGAAATCGTATACCGCTTATTCTGCATCGCACTGATGCTGCCATGCGTTACCGCATGCTTCCAGCTCTCTCTGCGCCTTGCAGGCTATCATTATTTATCCGGAGACCGTATCTTTTCTTATCTGGTACGTCCGACCACGATCGTGATTCTGTGCTTTGTCCTGCTTTTACTTTCTGTCATCACTGTATTTGAAATTTTTTGTCTGATCCCGGCTTTTCATGCCTCTTATCACGGCCAGACAATTTCTCTGACCGATATGCTCAGCCGTGGGCTCTTCATATTAAAAAAAAGTATCAGGCAGCATAACCGCAGTCTGTTCCTGTTTTCCCTGTTTCTCATTCCACTGACAAACATCACCATCCTGTCCGGCTATTTTACAAGCGTGACGATCCCTGATTTTATCCTGTATTATATCCGGTCGAATCAGACTGTATTTCACGTGCTCTGTTTAATCCTTGTAATCTGTCTGCTTCTTTCGATCCGTTACTGCTTAAGTCTTCACTGTTACTGCTTAGAGCCGGGGAGCTTCAAAGAAGCAAGGGCACACTGCAGAGAGCTGACAAAACGACACTATTTCCATACAGCACTGCAGCTCCTTGCCTGGAATATCCTGATTCTGGCTGTTCTGGCGGTGATCCTGCTGCTTTGCTTTATGCTGAGCCTTTTCTTTGTCCGGTTTGTCCTGACAGACCATTTTAACAGCAGCACAATCTATATGATCTTCAGCTCGATCCTGTCCTTTTTGTTCGAGCTTTACATTCTGTTCAGTATCCCACTGACATTTTCTTATTTAAGTGCACTCTATTACAGACAGCTGCTGAAGCAGAAGGAAGAAATCCCTGCACCGGTTCCGGAAAGCCGTTCTGTTCTGGTCAGGATCAGTAAGCGTTTGCTTCTGCTTCTGGTGATCCTTGCCGCAGGCTTCAACTTTTATTATCTGGATCTGTTAAAGAATACAAGCATCTTCTGGACCCAGAATATCCTGCTTTCCACACCAACCATTACCGCGCATCGCGGTGACAGCCACAATGCACCGGAAAATACACTTGCCGCCTTTCAGTCTGCGATCGACAATCAGGCTGACTGCATCGAGCTGGATGTCCAGCAGACAAAGGATCATGTCATTGTCGTGGTGCATGATACCAACTTAAAACGCCTGACCGGTATCGACAAAAACGTTTCCGACCTGACCTATGAGGAGCTTCTCTCTCTGGATTTCGGTTCTCACTTTTCTCCCGCCTACAAAGGCGAAAAAATCTGTACACTGGATGAAGTGCTGACGCTTTGTAAGGACAGGATCGATCTGAATATCGAACTGAAAACAAATATATCCGATACCGGCCTGGAAGCAGGCGTGGTTGCTCTGATCGAATCCCATGACTATGCGGAGCACTGTGTGGTTGCTGCCAAGAAACCGGATTCCCTGAAAAAAATAAAATCGCTGGATGATTCCATCCAGACGATCTATCTGTTACCTGTTGCTTACGGAAATTACCAGAACCTCAGCTATATCGATGGTTTCAGTATCAAATCTTCATTTATTACCCGTAAGCTGGTCAATCATATGCATGCAAACGGCAAAACGGTTTATGCCTGGACAGTCAATGACCGTGAAGACATGGAGCGCATGTTCAGCCTCGGTATCGACTGCCTGATCACGGATGAACCGGTTCGTGCAAAAGAAGTACTTTATTCGCAGGAACTGAATCCATCCATTGCGATCTGGCTTGAGCAGCTCACGCATCACTTCTTAAGCGATTGATATGCTTCTTCCGCAGCGGTGAGTACTTCATAATCTGTTACGTATTCCCGCTGCTCAGCAGATGCATCATTGTATAACTGTCTTGCACGTTCTATTTTCTTTTTGCTGTCCTTTGTGACCGTTCCGATCTTGGCAATCGAATCAACAACTGCCTGCGCCTTTTCCGCATCCGGCTGACCGATCGTCTGCTCCGATTCCGTTCCGTCCAGATAATAGCAGATGACAGGCGTTCCCTTTGCGATCTCCCCATATAATTCCTTCGCCTTCAGATAAGGCATATTAATGCAGCCGTGAGAACCACTCTTTTTGTAAATATCCGCCCCAAAGCTGTCTCTCCAGATTGCATCATGCAGTCCGATATTGCCATTGAATGGCATCCAGTAAGAAACCGGTGTTTCATAATTTTCCCCTACCAGCATGGCATCCTGCTCTTTATAGGTAATACCGTAAATACCCGCCGGTGTATCAAAGCCTCTTGCCGCATTCCCGGATACAAACTCGGATTCCATTTTCTTTTCTCCGTTTACATATAAGAAAAGATGCTGTGCGGTCAGATTGATCTCAATATATGTATTGCCATAGTCCTGACTGCCATATACTGCCGCTGTCTGATAATAAACAGGGATACGCTCTCCGCTTTCCCCATTCCGGATCATTTCTTTCAGCTGCTCCTGCTCCTGGCTGTAATTCATCCACCAGCCGTAATCACCGCCTTCGATCGTGATCGTTTTGCCATAGCTCGTCTGAAATTCTCTGCTTCGAAAAATCGTGTCATATTTCTTACGCAGCATGACAACAAAATCATCTATCTTCTCCTCCGATACACTGACCTTATTTGTCTCTTCATCGACCAACAGCCACCCGGAAAGTACACTGCCATCAATGACTTCCTCCTGCTGTCCGAAATGATACACAATACGCAGATCCGTATACTGCTTCATCTGTGCAAGACGCTCTGTCAGCTTTGCATCATCCGCATAGACGGATGGTTCCTCGTAGCAGCCCGCTTTCTCTAAATCTATCTCTGTGAGCAGAGCATCAACTGCCGTCTCCACTGTCTGGATCGTCTTAGTCTGGTTCAGTACATTTCCCCGTATCTCCGGTACGATCCGATACCCATTCTCTGCATCATACCCTGAAATATGGGCATCCACAGGCTCTACCACAAAGCTTTCCTGAAAGCCCTGCAGCTTCAGTATCGCAGTCATCAGGGCACTGTCCACATAGGCATACAGATTCTCTACGGTATATACCTGCTGTTCTCCCTTTATATAAGAAGAAATCGCCTTCAGAATATTTTGCTGTTTCAAAATTCCGTTGAGTTCGTCTGTATTGGAAACCGTTACGCCGATCTGATCTCCCGTGATCGTTTCTGTGATGTAACTGCCCTCTCCTGTCCGCTCCCTCACAGTCAGGACATATTCCCGCATCCGGCTTTCCAGCTCCTCCATCGTCAGTCCTGACGCATCAATTTCATTAATGATCGTTCCCTTGATGAAATGGCTGCTGCAATATACGCTGCCTGCGATCAAAAGCCCCAGCAGAAAGGCAAACAGAACCCCTAAGCTGCTCCAAAGTACCATTTTCTGATTTTTCTTTTTCCGTTTTTTCTTCTTGTTCTGCATGATATACTCTCTCTTTCAGCTCCATTATATCGACACATTCTGTGTCTGTAAATAGGAGGATACTCCCACCGTCTGTCTTGCTCATTTGGCGCAAACCCTATATAATAAGAAAACAGATGAATACTGCTTCCGGATCAGGAAGCAATCATGTTAGGAGATTATGTATGGCATTTTCGTTACCCGAAGCTTTCCTTTCGCGTATGCAACAGCTTTTACCCGAAAAAAGCGAATATGAATCATTTATACAAAGCTATGACAAAGATCATTATCAGGCACTTCGCATAAACCCATTAAAAGGAGACGCGGGCACCTTGTTTTCCCACCTTGGCTGCACGCTTACGCCTGTACCATGGTGCTCCACAGGATTTTATTATCCACAGGAGCTGCACCCGGGCAAATCCCCGTATCACGAAGCCGGTGCCTACTACATACAGGAACCGAGTGCGATGGCACCTGCTGCCTATTTAGACGCACAGCCCGGTGAAAAGATACTGGATCTTTGCGCCGCGCCCGGTGGAAAAAGCACACAGATCGCAGGCGCCATGCGGGGGCAGGGACTTCTGATCAGCAATGAGATCCATCCTGCCAGAGCCCGCATTCTGTCAGAAAATATAGAACGCATGGGCATTTCCAATGCGATCGTCACAAACATGGCACCGGCAGAGCTCTCTGCTCATTTTCCGCTCTTTTTTGACCGGATCATGGTAGATGCGCCCTGCTCCGGCGAGGGTATGTTCCGCAAAAATGACGAAGCCATTTCGCAGTGGAGCCCTGAAAATGTAGCCCTGTGTGCCCAAAGGCAGCAGGAGATCTTAGAGCAGGCAGACCTGATGCTCCGAATAGGCGGACGCATGGTATATTCGACCTGTACTTTTTCGCCGGAGGAAGATGAACAGTGCATCCTGCAGTTTTTAGATACCCATCCGCTCTACCGGCTCATACAGGTTCCTCTGTATGATGGTATGCAGCATGGACTTATAAAAGAAGCAGAATCTGCCATCCGTCTCTGGCCGCATAAGCTCCATGGAGAAGGACATTTCGTTGCAGTTCTCGAGAAAGGTGAAAATACTGCCGATCACGCACAGGCAGGCACTGCGTCATGCAGTCTTTCCGCCGGTGATCTTCTGCTTTCCGATCACGAAGTCATTCTTCCCGGCAAAAAGAACAAAAATTCCGGTCGTCAGATTTCCAAAAAAAGAGACCGCACCAAGTCAAATGGTGCGATCTCTCAGGATGCTTCTCTGTTATCCGCATTTTTGCAGGAAACGCTTGTTACCCCGCTCTCCGGTCAGATGACCGCTTTCGGGGAACAGATCTACCTGCTGCCTGATCAGGCACCTTCCCTGCATGGACTGAAGGTACTGCGCGCGGGGCTTCACTTAGGGCAGCTCTCCGGAAAACGTTTTATCCCAGGTCATGCACTGGCTCTTTCCCTGCGCCCTGAACAGGTCATAAATTATGTAAACCTAGACGCTTCTGATCCACTGCAGTTACAAACCGCTATCCGCTTCCTATCCGGCGAAACCTTCCCATACGAAGGGAAAAATGGCTGGTATCTGATCTGTATCGACGGTTACAGCCTTGGCTGGGGCAAACTGGCAGGCTCTATTATGAAAAATCATTATCCAAAAGGCCTGCGCAAATATCTTTAAAAATTTACATCGATCTCGATACCCTTCAGATCCTCATTGATCAGGTGATTCTTCTTCATGATCTGATTGATCCGTTGCGTTGTCTCCTCAGACTGCGTAACGGACTGTTTCTGAAAACTGGCATCTGCCTGCAGCTTTTCCGCATCCAGATCTCCCTCGATCATCTCTCTGTCTTCTTTCCGTTCTTCTTTTGCCTTTTCGATCCGCTCGTCCTGTTCTTCTTTTTCTTCTGCCTTCTTCTCGGCTTCTTCCTTCTTCTCTTCCAGTTCTTTATCCAGCTTTTCTTTGGCATCCGCGATCACCATACCAACGATCTCATCCGATGCTGCTTTTTGGATCTCTTCCGCAGCATCTCCGGCTTTTAACATATCCTGGGATTTTAACTGATCCACCTTGGCATCCGACTGATTTTGCGTCAGCACCATGATCTGCTGCTGCATAAGATCTGCATCTGACTGCATAGCAGCCTTTTTTCCATTTAAAGAAAGTACCTGTTTCTGATATTCTGTCCGCGGTTCATTTGCCAGTTCTTTTAACCGGTCAATTTCTTCCTTACTGAAATCATCCGAAAAGATACCCAGCTTATTATTCTGGTATTTTTCCAAAAGCTCCAGATCCTTCTGCTCCTGCGAATCCTTCGATATTCCATACGTTTCCCGCAGCTTATCCTTTTCCGCAGAAATATTGCCGATCTGCTGCATTTTTTCCTGATATTCTGCGACCTTTTCCGCCTTCTGTGCTTTCAGATCCTCTATATTCTGTTTTGTCGCCTGATCCCCGGAAAAAGCATCTTTGACAAGCTTCATCGCCTGCTTCTGTGCCAGCTTACGTTTCTTTTCGATCTGCTCCTTTGAAGATCCTGCGATCAGAAATCTTCCGTCCACATTTTTCTTCGTGTTTTGTGTATTCTGCGCTCTTCTATTTCTTTTTCCCGCACTTTTTTGCAGATTCTCATTCTGAACTGCCTGCATTGTCTGATCTGTTTTCTGAATTACCATACTCTTGTTTCTCCCCGAACCGTTTTCTGTGATGCGTATCTATTTTATATATCGGTCAGTTGATGGCTTTTGTCCAGTCTTATACTTTATCTTACTCTTTTGTAAATAATCGGGACATCATATCCAAAGGTTCTGTTCCCGTTCACTTCCATGCTTTCCGACACCTCCAGACAATCATCTGAAAACTTCTCCCATAACCGGAATGTCATAACCGGCGTAAAACGGCTCACACTTCCCCCTTCCCAGCAGCCATCCTTTTCCCGATATAGTGCCGGTGTAAACTTCACAGATTTTTTAAGCTCTCCGTAATCTACAGACTTCATGGAATCATAGGAAAACTTAGTCTTGTCTTCTCCCACAGGTATTTCATAGGATGATAGCATGATTCCATCCTTATTCTCTGTAATAAGGAACAAATGAGGTGAAGCATGACATTTTCCATCCGTCTCATAATAACTTTCCTCTACAATAAATATCCCTGTAAAATCTTCGGGCATATTTTTAATTTTATCGTTGCATACTGTATTTACATGCTGTGCATACGGAAACATTTTCCCAGCTTTTTTCATTTCTGTAAATTGTTCTTTATTATCAAATCGCCCTGTCATAAGCCTTACAAAGTTTTCTATCTTCATTCTGATATCCTCCCTTTTTTATTCTTTTACAGCTTTTAAAACATAAGCTGTAGTCCCATCGCAATAACCCACATATATGCACAAGTCTTTGGAATCATTAATAGTCCGACCTTTGGTTTTGATTTACTCAGCAAAGTTACCGGAAGATAACAGCCAAAAGAAATAATAATGGCTGCAACCATCCTTGTCATATGATATCCATAAGTATTCCCGGAAATTATATATAAAATAATTACCCCTATACCGGTAACTGCAAAGACCGCATTTCTGATGATAGATAATTTCATATTTCCTTCATCGGTACACCAGTTATTCTGTGGGAACATGCATATTACAATTCTGACGACTGCGGATATCCAAATTATTGATTCAATTATTGCCGGCATTTTTATTTCCGTG